>Ga0190363_1000321_pt1 | contig 28007 bp, 27 predicted proteins | sample 48721867_MG_FD_161272 | JGI IMG/M metagenome (GOLD analysis project Ga0190363, IMG submission 161272) | Hydrothermal vent microbial mat bacterial communities from Southern Trench, Guaymas Basin, Mexico - 4872-18-6-7_MG | ecosystem: Environmental > Aquatic > Marine > Hydrothermal vents >... | reverse complement strand
AACACGAAAGAGTTCTATATAAAGTTTAAAAAGGCCCCTCAATCCTTCTCTAAGATTTTCTCTGTTGAAACATAGTCTTCAGCAAAGGCGGAAAAGAGCGTAAAGGCATTTCCTTTCAATTCCCTTTATGGGATTTCTTCTTTTGAATCTTTATTCCCCCTCCGCCGAAGAATTGCATCGCAACCATCAGCCTTTCAATTCCCTTTATGGGATTTCTTCTTTTGAATCCGATATCGATTTTCTCTTATTTTCGGCTTTTCTGCCCGATCTTTTCCTCTCTCGCGATGTTCCTTCGATTATCTCTCTATTGCAAAGGCATTTAAATCGGAAAACCTCAACGCAAAAGACTAAAACACGCAGTGGTAGATGGCGGGCCCGCTGGGATTTGAACCCAGGATCTCCGGCTCCGGAGGCTTACGCGTCGATTTTCTCGACTCGGCGCCTTATTCCTGGCTGGGCCACGGGCCCCCTTATTATTCTTAGATCATCTTTCAATTATTTCTTCGTTAATCCACCAAGCTTTTATCTTTCCATATCTTAGTCCCGGATAATATTCGATTATCGGTTTTCCAAGCTGTTTTTCAGATCTGGATCTTATCTTCTTTAACCGGCTCAGAATCAGCCATCTGTTAACCTTTATAGCTTTAGATATCTCTGAGGTTGTGGCTCCTCTGTAATGCAGGAGATAATCCATGATTTTGTGGTCTATTTCATCAATGCAGAAAACATGAGGATTTACCTCTCTCTCATAGGTTAGAATCTCAAGATCCGCGAGTGATCTTTTGATCTGAGTGATTTCCTCCTGAAGTCTACGTATTTTCTCTTCTAGCTCTAAGATCTTATCTGGACGTGGCGTTTTCTGAAGTTTCTCAATTATCGCCTCTCTAATGAATCTGCTTCTTTCACCTTCAGAAACGCGAAGTGCAAGTTCATCATGCAAGCTTTTAGGCACCTTAACGGTTATAATTACAGTCTCATCTTTATTCATTACTCAACCACTCATTCGTCGCCTTTTAATCTTATTAATGAAAGAGTTCAAGCGTTTATCTAGCGATCATTCAGATAGATAGTTAACCTTATATATGCAGACCAAAGCGACGTATCGGGTGCCGGAAGCCGGAGTTATAGATCCATACTCCTGAGAGAAATAAGCTTTTTCAAAGTGTTTTAAGTGAATGTAGCCTATCGTCATAACTTTGCCTTCTGGCATAATCATGTAGGAATAAGGTTCACCCCGCACCACTGTTCCCACGGCATAATGTATAAGCTTAAACAGGGTTGTGTTCTGCCCCTTTTCATTCGCTACGATCTTATCATCTCTATCATACATGTGATTATTATTGGCGTCAACATAATCAAATCCGAGAGTGAGGTTCCCAAAGGGTTCATCTCCATCAGGGCCGAAGGCTATCCTAGCCATCCACTGCCACTTAGATTCATCTCCGCCTCCACCAAGATACGGATAAAATCCTCCATAGGGACCTTCTATTACTCGAAATACTGTGAAGACAAGCACATGAGTCACGTTATATCTCTTTAGAATCTTGATTGCTTCTTCCTCATTTGACATGAACATGCGACCAATCTGCTGTATTTGAGTCGTGTTCCAAGTTCCATTATCTGCGAGTGATGTTCTATTTGCTATTGCCGTTATCCAGTATCCATAATCCCACCAGCTGGCAATCACCGTTCCATTATCACCTGGCCTTGTTGGAGAGGGAGGGGTGTTGAGTCTAATCCATGTTAAAGCGTTCAGCCAATCCTTGACCGTGTCCAGCGGCCTTACAGGTAACCCCGCGCTACTTATTGTTGTTGGGGTATATGCTTGAAGACAGAACCTCGGGCCTCTTCTCTGATTTGGAGAGATCATGAAATCTGTTCCTATCACGTAAGTCAGTAATAGGAGGATGAATACGAGTGATATTACCGCCATGGAAGTCTCTTTCCTAAATATTCGTCTAATCCTATGCTTTCTAGGCGCTGGCGCCTCCGTCTCTCTTAATGAAAGTATGAATGGTCTAAGGAGACGGACGATTGCGAGTGCGGATAGAAGGCTCATCGGAGCTGACATTAAAATATTGAGTCTTATCATAGAGCTTGCTGAAAATGCGGAGGTTAGTCCATAAATTATTGTGAAGATGCTTAAGTTCGTCGCCATAAGAGTCGCGAAGTATAACCCTACAGGTAATAGGAATGTGTTTATTCCAAAATTATAGTAGAATGTGCCCCACGCGGAGGCTCTATGTTCCGCGACAGACCATAAAATCGGGTTATTAAATCGGATGGATGGATAAATTACGGCTATAAATTTCGCTCCTAGAGGAGCGATTTTGCCGCTCCGCCAGAGGAATAAAAGACCAGCCGCCAGTAAGGCAGTAACGGCCAGAGAATAACCTATTCTTTTACTTTTATCCTTTATGCGTATTACCTCGTTAAAGAGCAACAGGAAGAATACGAGATAGACGGAGAGGGTGTCATGTGCAAAATTGAATTTTGTGCCGAGATAATCGAGGGGAAATCTAGACCCCAACCGCGGGACACATGAAGCAATTGATATGGTGATGAAAAAGGTGACTGCATACGATATGAGGAGGCGTTGTGAGGTTCTTCTCAATACTAACAGTACAAGTGCAAATAAAGCTGTCATAACTACTACGTACCGTGAGGCTCCCCAAGAAGCACATAGATAGCCCAAAGTTAATCCCGCGGCCACGGCCCAACCTGTCTCGGCGGAGAATAAAGTCTTCTTTAAGTTCATGCTTTCAGAATCTTTCCCACTTATAGACTTGTTGAAGAAGAATATGAAGAGTAAAAGACTAAGTATTCCAACTGTTTCATCGTCAAAGAAGCCAAGTGATGTTCGTCCTATATGAGATGGATCTAATGCTAGGAAGAAGGCTGAGAGCATCCCTACAGCCTCTCCACCTAGCTCCCTACCTAAGAAGTATATCACTATACATGTAATGGAGCCCATTATGACAGGGAATATAACGCAGAAGTTATAAACTGGATCCATCTGAAGGGGATCGAGAGTCGGATATATGGTGAAGTGTAGGCCTAGCGTGTTCATGATAGTGTAAATCGTTGCTGCCAGTAATGGAAGTCCTGGATACGCATGGATGCGTATGATATTTCCCCATGGATACCAGCTTAGATAGTCATGCCACGAGAGCCATCCCATAAGCCCATTCTCAACTATATACTTCGTCTGCCGATACTGATAGTAGGGGTCATACTCATTAAGATAGTAACCCCATCTTATTGGAAGCATCCTTACAGAGAACGCTATTACAAAGATTAGAGAGAGAATTGTAAATCTGAGTATGGATGAATAAGAGAACGCAGGGCGGATTGAGGCAGCTTTTTTCAAGATATTATAAACCTGAGTCTTCATGTCCACTATCTTCCTTAATTCAATATTTTCATGGTAAAGAGACCGATCAATATTTAGTTTATGGTGCCAAGCAGAATAAAACCATATATTCGAAGAGAGTAAAATAGCTAATACCGTATTTTAGATTAGTTGGAATAATATGGCGCTGGAGATATGATTTCTGTACTTGATCATTGATGATAGCTGATATTAAAAAAAGAGCTTGTTGTTGCTTTCAAAGGTTTTTGATGCCGATAATCGTAAAATCCTGAATGCTTAGTTATAGGCTGAGGAAAAGTTCTCTATTTTTTACAAGCTGATGAGCTATCATGGAGAATGACCGAATCCTCAAACTCATTATTGCTATCTACTCATTCCTAAGGATCATGTCCTCATTGAAGACTTATATCTTTTATATCTTGTATGCTTGATGCTCTAGGTTAGCTCTGCATTCTTTCATTTAAGATGATTTATTAAATGGGTTCTTTGAGGCCGGCTTCACCTCAACCTTTATGGGAGTCAAAGAGAGTTCTCTTCCACATTTAGGACATCTCCCATTATGCATCTGGATTATTTCCTCTGGAGACTTCAGTTCTTCCCCTTCGTAAAGAACCGCTCCGCATTTGTCACAATTAACTTTTTGAGGCAGCTTCTCCCCTCCACCGAGAGTATATTAAAATTATGAACGTTTCCATTAATAAAGGAAACGCAAAACAGATTTAAATCGCGTTTTCCTTACAAAAATAATTCATTAACGGATTGCGTTCTCTGGAGATGATGAATTGAAGACTCTGCTGCTATGCGAAAAGCCGAGCGCCGCCCGCAGGATTGCTATGGCCTTAGATGATGAAGGCCACCCGCTTGAGAAAAAATTGGGCATAGTTCCGTATTATGAGTCCAGAAGAAATGGCAAGATTCTCATCATCGTTCCGGCAATAGGGCACCTCTACACGGTTACGCCCAAAATTAGAAATCGCGATGTCTATCCTGTTTTTGATTTCGAGTGGGTGCCAAGGCACGAAGCTGAGAGAGGTGCTAAGGAGATAAAGAAATGGATCGACGCGATATCTAAACTCTCAGCTGATGCAGAAGACTTCATATTGGCAACCGACTATGATATTGAAGGTGCAACGCTTGGCTACATGATTCTCAAATACGCATGCGGAGGAAAAGAGGATAGAGCGAAGAGAATGAAATTCTCAACGCTCACAACTTCTGAATTGAGAAGTTCCTATGATAAACTGTTAGATAGCATCGAGTTTCCAATGATAGAAGCTGGGATCTGCCGCCACATGCTTGATGCCATTTACGGAATAAATCTTTCAAGGGCCTTAACCGTTGCTGCGAAGAAGTGGAGCGGGAGATACTCGACTATAAGCACTGGAAGAGTGCAGGGCCCAACTCTTAAGTTTTTAGTCGACCGGGAGAAAGAGATCAACTGCTTCGTTCCATTACCGTTCTGGAGAATAAATGCGAAGGTCGAGATCGCGGGACATCTATTTACGATTGAATTTGAAAAGAAGGTTATAAAAAGCCAGAAAGAAGCAGCCGAGATAGCCGAGGCATGCGAAGGTAAAAAAGGCAAAATAGCGAATATCGAAGTGCGGGAGTTTCGGCAGAAACCTCCCGTTCCTTTCGATCTAGGAACATTGCAGAGAGAGGCTTACAGCTTATTCAAGTATACTCCGCGTCGAACAGCCGATATAGCGGAGAGGCTTTATCTAGAGGCACTAATCTCTTATCCGAGGACATCTAGCCAAAAGTTGCCTAAGAGCATTAATTATCGATCCATACTTGAATCCCTTATTCGAGATTCAAGGTACAAAGAATTAGCCGGTATACTTCTAAATGAGAAAGATCTTGTTCCTAACGAGGGAAGAAAAGATGATCCGGCTCATCCAGCTATTTATCCAACAGGTAATCTTCCGGAAAGAAAATTGAGCGTTTCGGAGATGCGGTTGTGGGATCTCATCGTTAGAAGGTTTATGGCGACATTTGGAGAACCAGCAGTAAAGCAAAGCATTAAGGTTTCCATTGATGTTAATGGATATATTTTCTACCTGAGGGGTAGACGAGTTCTCAAGGAAGGATGGATAACATTCTATAGGCCATTCATGCGGGTTGAAGATATCATTCTCCCCCCCATTAAGGAAGGGCAAATGGTAGAGATTAAGGATCTCTCTATAGAGATAGACTTCACAAAACCTCCAGCCCGATACAATCCGAGCAGTCTGCTTAAAAGAATGGAAGATGAGGGTATAGGGACGAAAGCAACACGCGCTGAGATAATCGATACACTCTACACGCGTGGATATATAAGCGGCGATAGAGCCGTGGTTTCCGAGCTTGGATTAGATGTGATTGATATATTGGACAAGTACTGTCCTGAAGTGATTTCCGTAGGGTTCACGAGGGAGCTCGAGGAGAGCATGGAGAAGATTCAGGATGGAAATGAAAAACTTGAAAATGTTCTGGAAAGGGCTGTAAATAAGCTGACACCTGTCCTTTTAAGATTGAAGAAGAGCGAGAAACAAATCGGCGAAGAGCTAAGCTTGGCTATAAGAGAATCGCGGATGAATCAGCGGATAATAGGAGACTGTCCCGTATGTGGCACCGGTAAACTCATCATATTACGCTCTCGCAAAACTGGAAAACGCTTCTTGGGATGCACAAGCTTCTTCAAGCATTCATGCAACGTCTCATTTCCTCTCCCACAGAAGGGTAAAGTTACAGCCGCAGGCAGGGTTTGCAGCGAGTGTGGATTTCCCATGATCAGACTTAAACTTAAGGGTAAACGGCCACTAGTTATTTGTGTTAATCCTAACTGTCCAGGAAAAGAACGGAAAGGTTCGAGATGACCTGCAAAATCTGCGGTAGGAGATCTAAGAGTGAATTCTGCGAGAGACACACTGAAGCCTACAAATCTTTACTTAGAATGTACGATGAATGGAAGAAGGCGATGGATATCTCTTGGAGAGACTACCTGAAAGAGATCAAAGAAAATCCATATACTGGAAAGTGGGCTAAAGAAGTCGCCGCGTATCTGCTAGCTTCCGAAATGAAAGATTCTCCACGATAGGCTATTCAGTCGCAAAAATTTAAATGTAATTCTGTCCTTCATCTTACAGAGTTGAGGAAGCTCTAACCCGTAAATGGTGACGTAAGTGTCAAGCAAGAGGCGAAATAAGAAGTTGCCGCGAAGTCGTTTTCTTCAAAAGATCTATACAAGACTGGCTTCATACCATCCGTCACGCTCTATAATCGCCCTCATAATTGCGGGAGTCTCAATCTTCCTAATAGGCGGGGGTGTTTATGATCTCTTCATGAACCCTGTCTTCATGTTGCCATTCGGTGTCAGTCGTAAAATATATGGTATACACACCCAGACCGTCATTGAAAGTATTGGAGTAATGATGCTCTATACGCTTGGCTTTATAGGATTAATCCTCATCTATTATAGTACACGTTATCTTCATAACGAAAGGTATGCATTCATTCTTCTAGGTGTTGGCGCCGCTATGCTTCTAGCATCAATAATAGTGGTTGAACAATTTATCCTCCAGATACTCTATGGGTAGAGAATTATACTACCCAAAAGTCTTTAAGATCATCAGTAGTTAAGATAAATGTTTCATTTCCCCCTTTTAAAGTAATAGGTGAGTTCTTTATGAGAACCATAGAATGGCGCAACGGAATCGTAATAACGATTGATCAGAGACTTTTACCTCTTGAGGAAAGGTGGATAGAGATAAGAGACTGTGCAGAGATGGCTTCTGCAATTAAGGAAATGAAGATTAGAGGCGCCCCCCTAATAGGGGTTGCTGCGGCTTATGGACTTGCTTTAACAGCTTATCATTCAAAAGCTAGACGAAAAGAGGATCTTGTACAAGAGCTCGAAGAATGCGCGAGGATCTTAAGAAGAACTAGGCCGACAGCTGTTAATCTCTTCTGGGCCATTGACAGGGTTTTAGAAAAAGCAAGAAATGTTAAGGGAAACCTGGAAGATTTGAAAGACACCATAGTCTCGGAAGCTATAAGAATGGCGGATGAAGATGTCAAGGTGAACCGCGAGATTGGACGGCATGGCGCGAAGCTCCTCTCAGATGGAGATACGGTTTTGACTCACTGTAACGCCGGAAGCTTAGCTACCGTTGATTATGGAACAGCATTAGCCATTATACGAGCGGCATGGGAGGAGGGCAAGAAAGTGAACGTCATAGCTGATGAAACAAGACCGAAGCTTCAAGGCGCTAGGCTTACCGCATACGAGCTCATGCGCGATGGCATACCAGTAACTTTAATTACTGATAACATGGTGGGATATGTGATGTCTAAGGGTCTCGTAGACAAAGTGATTGTGGGAGCAGACAGAATAGTGGTTGATGGAGTCGCGAATAAGATAGGCACATATACAGTTGCTGTTCTAGCGAAGGAGCATAAAATCCCCTTTTATGTCGCTGCACCTACCTCTACATTTGATTTCTCGAGGCGATCTGAAGATATAATAATCGAGGAGAGAAGCTCAGATGAGGTCATATATATCGGCTCTGTTAGAATAGCGCCGGAAGGCGTTAAGGTTATGAATCCAGCATTCGATATTACGCCAATCAAGTATGTGGATGCAATAATATGCGAGGAAGGAGTTCTCACCAAGAAAGAATTCATAAAATTGGCTAAGGCAAGATCCTGATTCTCAATAATCTCTGGGAGAGGCTTAACGATGGATGACCGCGAAGGAAAAGGCGAAAAACCGATTATCTACGGTGTGTTAAGCAAAGATGGAGTTATAGTTTCTTCTCAAGAGAATATAGAGGGGCTTGTTTCGCGGGCCTACGGGACTCCTCAAGATGGAAATTTAATTCTATCCTTCTATGAAGCCCTTTATCTCTTAGACAAGGGGATACTCAGGATTAGGGATGAGAAATCCGATAAAGAATTATCGTTTGAGGAGTTGTTGGAAAAGGCGAGATCACTCAATGAGAATGCTTGGTTCAAATATCTCATCTATAGAGATCTAAGAAGCAGGGGCTATTTTGTAAGGGAGGGCTTCGGCTTCGGAGTTGATTTCAGAGTTTACGAAAGAGGCGAATACGGTAAGTCTCCAGCAGCTTATTTGGTGCTTGGAGTACGTGAGGGACAGCCGATCGTAGCGGAAGAGCTTGCGAGGATCCTGGCTAGAGTTCAAAGTTTAAAGAAGAAATTAATCCTCTCCGTTGTTAGCAGGAGGGGGGAGATAGTATACTATTCGGTTTCACGTCTGAGTTTCGCTTAGCTTCATAATCTGAAAAGCAGAGATTTAATATTAATGCCTAAAATTATTGTGCTTGATATGCGGAGGATCTGGAGGCAAACTGATTGAAGTCTACCTTTAATCAAACCGTTCGAGGTATGCGGGATCTTCTGCCAGAAGAGGCTAAAAGGCTAAGGTTTATTGAACGTATCGCAAGGGAAACAGCGATTCTCTACGGATATGAAGAGGTAATTACGCCAGTAATTGAGTACTACGATCTTTTAGCTGCGAAGATAGGTGAAGAGAATAGGAAACGAATGTACGTTTTCGAGGATTTAGGAGGCAGAAAAGTAGCTTTAAGACCAGAGTTTACTGCATCAATAGCTAGGCTAATAGCCACTAAGATGAGGACAGCTCCCAAACCATTAAGGCTTTTCTCCACTGGCAGCCTGTACAGATATGATGAGCCTCAATTCGGAAGGTATAGAGAGTTTTGGCAGGCTAACTTTGAATTGTTTGGTTCACCAATGCCTGAGGCAGATGCTGAGATAATCTTTCTAACTGATGATCTTCTCAAAAAAACAGGTTTGCGAGATTATTGCTTCAAGATCGGTCATGTTGGAGTATTGCGGGGGATCTTTAATCATGAAGGAATAAGCGAAGAGCAACAGAATAGTATAATGCAGTTACTGGATAAGAAGGAGAGGGCGAAGGCAATAAAACTTCTAGAGGAAGCAAATGCCTCCCAAAAATGCTTAGATTCCCTAAAGAGTCTTATTGAAACTTCCGGTAGGGACTCCTCGGTCATAGAGGATATGAAGAGAATAGTTAGTGATTATCCTAGCGCGGTTAAGGCTGCTGTAAACCTGAATGAGGTGCTGAATCTCTTAGATTCGGGCGGATTGGAAGCGGAAATACTGATTGATGCAGGATTTGCGAGAGGTCTAGAATACTATACAGGGGTAATCTTCGAAGTTTATGTTCCAGAAATGAATATTGCGCTTGGCGGCGGAGGCAGATATGACAACCTTGTTGAGATCTTCGGCGGAGGAAAAGTTCCAGCCGTAGGTGTAGCGATCGGAATGGATAGGCTCTCATTAGCTCTAGAAAAGCAGGGAGCTCCGATGCGTTGTGATAAGCCCATAAAGATTTTAGTAATTCCAGTCGACAGGTCGATGCTTGGGGAGGCGTTTAAAGTAGCTTCTAAGCTAAGGAAGGATGGTTTCTGCGTTGAGGTAGAGAGTATGGGTAGGTCAGTATCGCGTTCCCTTTCAGATGCTGATAGGAGAGGTATAGAATTCGCTGTGGTTCTTGGACCTAAGGAGATGAAAGAGGGAAAAGTGGTTCTGAGAAATATGGCGAAGCGGAAGCAGATAGCGATAGAACTGGATAAGATAAGGGAGGAGATAGGGTAAATGATTTTTTTATTTAAGTATATGTCTTAGATTTCTCGATTTTTTCTCATTAATAAGGCGCGACGTCTTATGGAGAAAGTTCAATTCGCATTAAACAATTTAAGAAGCGAAGCAACAATTTTCTATATAGTAGAGTTTGAAAATTGTGAGAAGGATTTCAATGAGTGTGGATAAGAAGAAAGTTGAAGATCTACTTGGAAGAATTGACGAGCTTCTAAGAATCTTAAGGTTTCTTATGGATGATCTTTCTGAGATCTCCAATACTCTAAGGGCTTCCTTGGGTTCCCACATAGCTACTCAAGAAGCAACTCTGCCTGAATCCCTTAGTTCTTCGACTTCCATCCAATCATCGATTGTTTCTGAACCCTTGCAGCTTCCAAGATCTCAAGAAGAAAGGATAACAATAGAGAAGGTTCAAGATCTTTTCCCACCTGATCTTGCAAACCTACTTTACTTTGAAGATGCTGGCGAATACATAATCGTTAAGCCCAGACAGTATTTAGGACCCGATAATTTCCGTAGGATCGCTTCGATTGTACGTGACCAAATGAGTGGGGAATATGTCAGTGCTGGGAGAGATAGTCACTTCAGAATACCCAAAACATGATTCCTAAGAAGATAGCTTAGTATCATATCCATCTAGTGCCTATATATAGAAGATGCCCTCAGGAGTTCTTCTCTCCCTCTCCTCAACTTTCCTCCTCGCACGCTGGATATCCATACTTTTACTCGCTCCTTTCTTCGTCACTTCGATATCGTATTTTATGAATTCGGTTATGAACTCGGTTAGTTTTTTGTTCATTTCCTCAAGTTCGTCTTGGCTGAAGGTCACCATTATATCGGGGTTATTAACCCAGTTAAGCCATCCTAAAATGCTTCGATGCAACGCGTAGAGAGAGAATCTCATGGACTGAATTAGATCTAATCTATCCTTCTCCTTCTTCTGCGACATTCGCTGTATCTGCTCAAGGATTCTCTGACATGTCTCAATCCATCCTTGACTCAATCTTTACACCTCATATTTTTCCAATCTAAGCTAAAGGAGAAACCCTCCGTCAATCACTAATATCACGGTCACAAGCATTATTATTCCTTTTGGTTGCTTTCACAACCTAAAAGTAGCGGATCTGAAAGCTATCAAATTCTCCAGTTGGCTTCTCCCAAAGAACTTTTACACTCTTCACTATAGCTCCCGGCGGCCCCCTATGACAAAACTTAATCATCTCCTCAACATTATCTTTCTCGCCTTCAAATACAGCCTCAACTCGACCGTCTGGGAGATTTCTTACCCATCCAGAGACACCGAGACGTATAGCTAAACGTTTGGTCTCATATCTAAAGAAGACTCCTTGGACACGTCCACTTATAAAGACGTGTGCCCTAACCCTCATGTGACCCACCTCCCCTGAGGAGTTAGGAACAAAGATAGATAGTAAATAGTATATCTACTACGAGATCTTCCTAAACTTTATTGCCTGTCCTGAAAGCGTTACTTCATAAACTTGGTTAACATCGAATTCCACGCCGAGCTGCTCGTATTCTTCCTCTGTTAAAAAGAGTATCATCTTAGGCTGGTATGACTGCATACGAGCCCCAAAAATCGGCATCTGCTGTTGTAGGACTCTAACCATCTCCTGAACCATACGTGCCTCCTCGCTCTGCGGCCTTATCGCGAAGCTTGGAACAACGCTCTCCTCAACGAGTTCGATTCTTTTACCAAGATTTCCAGCGGCATCTCTGATCGATTCTATCCGGTGAACGACTACTCTCATCTTCTTCACTCTCTTGAAGAATTTCTCTGTTTAAGCATAAAAGAGTTGATCTACTCCATCTCGATCGTTGCTGGAGGTTTAGGTGTTACATCATAGTAAACCTCAGAGACATCCGGGCATTCTTCCAATATAGCCTCAGCTGCCTCCTTAAGTATTTTCCATGGAAGATCTGAAACTTTCGCTGTTAAGAAATCCTCGGTCTCAACGGATCTTATAACGACTGCGTAGGGCTTACTGGTTTCTCGCTCCGCAATCATGTAAAACACACGCGTGAAGTCTTGATTCTCTTCGAGGATTGTTCCTTGTAGATCAACAAGTTGCGTTATGTCCTTCTCGATTATGCTTCCGTCCCTTCCAATAGATTTCAAGGCTAAAATGCCACCGTACGCTCTCGTCTTATCTCTAACTCCAGTTGCCTTATCTGCGAAAACCTTAATGGAAACTTGATTCGCATCTAAATCAAGTATTCGAGAGGCTTTTTTCACGATTCTGTTAACATTCGGATGCGGGATCTCCTTATTATCTATGATAGCTGCGAAGTACTGGCTTGGTTTATACTTAGACAGTTTCTCCTCCGTTATCTCCGTTGCCGTCTTAAGTGAGGCCAGCTTGTCTCGTCTAATCTCCCCGACAACCCTCACTGAGAGTCCAGGTCCAGGGAAAGGCTGCCTCTCAGTGATATCGGAAGGAATTCCTAGATATCTTGCAACTTCTCTGACTTGCCATTTTAGAAGACTTACGAGTGGCTCCACAACTTTAAATCCATATAGTTCTCTAGTGTTTATTCCTATCTGTTCAAGAACATTATGTTGCGTCTTGATACCGCCTTGCGTCTCGATTATATCCGCCAGTATTGTTCCTTGAACTAGAAATCTGCTATTCTCACGTTTAGCTATCTCGCTTAGGGTCTCATAGAAGGTTCTTCTAAATGCTTTTCGCTTTTCCTCAGCATCCCTCAATCCTTCCAGAGCACTAAGAAACTTTTCTTGAACAGGTTCTATCTTAACTGGGAGGTTAAGCGGCGGTTTAGAAAGAGTTTCAGCAACTTTCTCCGGTTCTCCTTTTCTCATGAAGGCGTCGTCCAAAATGACGCATATGAGATTTTCTCCTATAGCGATATGGGTTAATACAGCACATGTTGAGCTATCAACCCCTCCAGAGACCGCTATAAGCGCTTTCTCCCTTCCTATAATTTCCCTTATCTTTTTAACTTGTATGTCAACGAAACGTTTAGGGTTAAATTCTTCCATCTTTGTTTAGCCTCCCATATGGCAAATTGAACAGAAGATTTTTCTTTTTCTCTATTTATTATTTCCCCCCTCATAATCTAGACCTAAGCCTTATAGGCATGTATAGAAGATATCTTTCATGTTATGTGGGGATAGATGTAGGTGTGAAAGGCTATGAAGCTCGTGACCGTTCTTCTTCCTGAGGCTTATCTTGAAGGCTTAGATGAATTAGTAAGGCAGAACATGTATCCGAGCAGAAGCGCGGCCATACGAGCCGCGGTCAGGGATTTATTGAGACGAGAGCTCTGGAAAAGCAGATAGATAAGCCGATATCTTTCTTTTTTCTTTGTTATGTAGTGCTGGAATCTCCATTCTATGAAGGCTTATTAATTTGGCAATGCAATAATCGAAAAATGGAGGAATAGGTGATGACTAAACTTGCTCTGAAAGGAGGCAAGCCGATAAGAACCAAGCCTTTTCCTAAATGGCCGGTCTTTGATGAAAGGGAATTGAAGGCCTTAAAAAATGTCTTAGAGAGCGGAGTTTGGGGCATTAGAGGGAAGTTCCAAAAAGAGTTTGAAGAAAAATTTTCGTCATATCAGCATGCGAAATATGGGGTTTCGGTAGTTAATGGTTCCGCGGCGCTAGAGATCTCTCTTAGAGCTCTTGGAGTAGGCTGTGGAGATGAAGTTATTATTCCCGCGTATACATTTATGGCTACAGCTATATCCGTACTATACGTAAATGCTGTTCCCATCTTTGCTGATATAAACCCTGAAAGCTACACTATTGATCCAGAAAGCGTTGAGTCTTTAATCTCAGATAAGACAAAGGTCATCCTGCCGGTCCATATATCCGGAAGACCCGCCGATATGGATGCATTATTATCGATCGCTAAGAAGCATGACCTATATATTCTGGAAGACGCTTGCCAAGCATGGGGTTCTGAATGGAAAGGACGAAGAGTCGGGGCGATAGGCAACATAGGAGCCTTCAGCTTCCAATCGAGCAAGAATATAACAAGTGGGGAGGGCGGGATGATCGTAACCAACGATGAAGATCTATATCTCAAGGCTTGGTCTCTACATAACTGTGGGAGATCTCTTAAGGGACCCTGGTATAGGCATGAGCTTCCGGGAGGAAACTATCGAATGACTGAGTTTCAAGCTGCCATTCTTCTGGTTCAGCTGGAGAGACTTGACGAGCAGACTGAAAGAAGAATGACTAATGCACGTTATCTCGACGAAAAATTGTCCAAGATAGATGGTATAAGACCTCTCAAAAGAGATGAACGTGTGACTAGAAATTCTTATCATCTCTATATCTTCAGATACGATCCTGAAGCCTTCGGAGGAATTTCTAAAGCCAAGTTTGCTGAAGCAATGCAAGCCGAGGGAATCCCTGTTAGTGTAGGCTACTCTAGACCCCTATATAAGGAGCCCTACTTGAACTACTTTAAGAAATGTCCACTTTCCTGTCCTTACTATGGAAAATCCGTAGATTACTCTAAGGTGAAGCTGCCAGTCACAGAGAAGGCGTGCTATACTGAAGGATTATGGATTCCGCAAAATGTGCTCCTTGGATCCAGAGAGGATATGGACGACATAATCATGGCTTTTGAAAAGATACAAGAAAATGCAGATGAGCTCAAAGAATAATCTTCTTTTACCTTACTAATCTTTATCTGAAGAATGTAACTCTTGAAAATTGTGTATTTACTAATGAACGTCGCAAGATTGTTTACAAGATTCTCCAGAAATCTAAAAAGTATATAAGTTACATTAGAAATCCTTAAAGTTAAGTATCTTTCTAACTAGGGTGAGATGGGTCATTATGAAGAGCCAAGAAAACTTTGAGACTTATTCAGTAAGTATCTGTCCAGTCTGTTTCAGAAGGATTCCTATGAGGATATATGAAGAGGATGGTGTGATCTATCTCGAGAAGACATGTCCCGAACATGGGAAGTTCGAGGATGTTTATTGGGGAGATGCTGAGGTCTACAAATGGTTCTATAAGAACTGGAACTCGGCGAAGTATATGGGGTCAGGCTTAGAGAATCCCCTGACTGAGATCGATAAAGGATGCCCTTACGACTGTGGTTTATGCCCGCAGCATAAAACGCATACTATCTTAGGCATAATTGACGTGACTAATCGTTGCAATATGGCTTGTCCAATCTGCTTCGCGTATGCAGGAGCCGCAAATTATGTCTATGAGCCTACATATGAACAGATCGTTGAGATGATTAAGCTTCTAAGATCCAATAGTCCATGGCCCTGTAATGCTCTCCAGTTCAGCGGCGGAGAGCCTACGTTGAGAAATGATCTGCCAGACTTAATTCGTGAAGCACATAAGGCCGGAATAACTCATGTTGAGGTTAATACTAACGGTTTGAGGCTAGCTGAGGACATAGAATACTTCCGAGAACTCTATGAAGCTGGCATGAATACTGTTTATCTACAGTTTGATGGGTTAAGAGAGGAAATCTACAAGAAACTCCGAGGTAGAACGGATCTCGTGCCGATAAAGAATAAGGTTTTAGAGAACGCAAGGAAGATCGGTTTAAGATCTATCGTTTTGGTAGTTACCCTTGCTAGAGGAGTGAACGATAAAGACTTAGGAGATATAGTTGAATATGCTGTTAAGAATCGCGATGTTGTGAGATGCGTTAATATTCAGCCTATTTCCATGGCTGGGAGAGCACGTAAAGAAGAGATGCGGAGGATGCGTATAACAATACCAGATGCTATTAAACTGATAGAACAGCAGACGGATGGGAAGATTCTAGTCAAAGACTGGAGACCCGTGAATTGGCCCGTGCCAATATCGAAAGGTATGGAAGTGCTGAAGGGCAGGCCGTATCCTGTATTTACAATGCATCCGATGTGTGGAGCCTCAACCTTCATAGTGATTGAGGATGACTCTTACACGCCTATAACACGCTACGTTGACGTGGATAAATTCGCGGAAATCTTCTGGAATATATACTATCTCGGAATTAAAGGGAGGAAGACGCGAGCTAAAGCTGAGATTGTTAAGTTCCTGCCCATGGTCAAGTCGGGTCTCATAAGAGGCTTGATAAAGGATGTGGTGACTAAAGGAAGCTATGAAGCCTTAGCATCGCTAATGTACAAGGTTATTATGATAGGAATAATGCATTTCCAAGATGTATGGAATATAGATCTTGACAGAATCCAAAGATGCGCGATACATTATGCAACCCCTGATGGAAAAATCCGATCGTTCTGCACATACAACAGCATCTATAGAAGTGAGGTGGAGAAACAATTCGCGATTCCAATAAGCGAATGGACTAAAAGAACAGGCAAGAAACTTAATGAGCCTGTTTGATCTTCTTCGATTCGACGAATTTTCGACATTTTTATGAGTTTTAAGATCTAAATGCTGAATATATTCTACTTTATGTCGCGTTCCACCAAGCTTTTGTTATATATGCCATTTAGTTCCTAGATATTTTTAGGAGGGATCGTATGGCTAAAACTGTCAGATTCAGCGTATCAATAAGTTCTGATCTACTAGAAAGGTTTGATCATGCCATAAAAGAGAGGTCTTATGGTAGCAGATCCAAGGCTGTAAGGGATATGATCGTGAACTTTCTAATTGAAAGAGCATGGGAGAGGTCAGATGAGGAAGTGATGGGTTCATTAACAATACTTTACGATCACGAAGTAAAGGGGCTCGTCGAAAAGCTCCTTGATATTCAGCATGAAAATCGAGAGGTTATCATTTCGACAATGCATATACATGTTGATGAACGAAACTGTATGGAGATTCTTGCAGTGAAAGGGTATCCTAAAGAGATAAGAAACTTATCTGATAGAATCTTGAGTTGTAAAGGTGTGAAGCACGGTAAGCTCGTTATGAGCTCCACTGGAAAGGAAGTAACCTGTTAGAAAGAGATTCATTTAGCACTATGGAAATTAGTCTCATAGTTAGGGCTATACGCAACTGTGCCGCGGAAAAACTAGATCCCTAATCGTGAGATGATCATAGCGTGGTCTTTCTCGTATGGTTCGAGATCAACAACTTCAGATATCTCAAATCCTTCATTTCTCAGTATATCAACTTCTTTACGGTAAATCTCTGACGGTTCTTTGGTGACATCTATACTTCTTGCTTTCACTGCAAGCATGGTCCATCCGCCATCCTTTAAGAAGATTTTCGCATTATTGGATAGAATGAGAGCTTGCTCAGGCTGAGCAACATCACAATATATAACGTCAACCTCGCCTACTAAGGTCGCATACTTCGTTGGAAATCTAGCATCAGCCAGTATTGGAGCCATATTTAAGCGGAATCTGCAAACATTGTCTATAAGGTCACGAATCGATCTATGTGAAAATTCAATGCAGTACACGTAGCCTTTTTTCCCGACTATGTCTGATACGTGGCTTGCCGTTGTTCCGGAGGCTGCTCCAAGATATAGAACCTTACTGTCTTTTTTGATGGGAAGATTTTCCATCCCCCTCAGTATGGCAGCTGCAAGTTTGCTTCTAAATGGATCCCAAAGCCTATATTCTTCCTCTCCAACCTGTATCAGTCTCTCTCCATAAACGTTTCTTCCAGGTGTGAGGTTTCTTGTAGCTATCCTCTTGGATCCATCTTCTAGGATCACATCATATACGCCTTGAAACCTTTGATTAGGCGTAACCTTTATGCTCATCTTCTTCTCTCCCTGTGCTTTTTCCTAAGCGTCTTCTGTTTGGAACTTTTCTTTTTTATCTCTTCTATCTTCTCAAGTAGATCCTTCTTTAGCCGGTCTCCAATATATACGTCGCTGAATATATCGGTTCTTGCGGCTATCGCTATCTTTCCAGCCAAGGCTCTGGAGATTTTTCCCCTTAAGGATCTTTTTGATCCATGGACTAAGACGTGCTGGAAGAGAACACCATGCTTCGGCGGGCGGGCTCCAGTCCTTAAGGATCTGAAGAGGGCTTTCTCTGCTCCTAAAACCTGTATCGTGCTTGATGGCATTTTAGCTAGGTTCTCTAATCCTCCTGCTAATGCTATCAGTTTTGCTCCAAGTATTGGTCCAGCTATGGCTGAAAGATTGGGAGCTTCTTCCTTCATCATCTCTTTAAGATAGCCTTCGATTTTTCTTCTGGCAGTAAGTAGATTCATGTACTGACTGCAAAGGATCTGTATTTTATCTATATCGTCATCTCGAAGGTTAGCACCCATAGATGTCTGGGCAGCTTTAATAATTTTGTTAATCTTTTCCTTAGGCAGACTAGTTTTCCTGAGGTTCTCTTCCGAGAAGTTTTTCCTTTCCCCTAGATCACGCACGAGCTTCGCATAGGTTTCATGATTGTTTATTATACGTGAAAGCTCGGGGAAGTGAAGCCCATACCACTCACGTATTCGATTTGCGAAGAGGTTTAATGTCTTGTCTAAGTCGTCTAGGGTTTCAACCGCCTGAACTATTAGGAAATCTCTTCTTTCAGCAGCTCTTCTCACGGATGTTCTAGACATCTCCATGGAGACATCGTGGATTAGTTTGGCGAGTTCTGTCGACGATTTCAGAAACTGCGTCTTGACGGCATGTTCTTCAATGTTCCTTCGAAAAGATTTAGCAATGCTTGATGGAGATTCTACCTCATAGGAGACTCCGAGCCGCCCATGTATGCTTCTTGCAAGGTCGAGATCCTCAAAAACGAAGACTTCATAACCTTTTTTCCTAAGCCTCCTAATTAACGTCTCCAGCTCGTCTATGACCTTGCCTGAATTTATTCTTTCCAGCCTCTCAGCAATCTCTACAGGCTTCCTTGGAAAGAGGCTTTCCTCAATAATCTTTCCTTCATCGTCTAATGCTAAAACCCCAATGACCGATGGCACGATGAATACTTTCAATATCTTCACCGACTACATGAGATTATTGCTATTATAGCCAATAACGTTTTTCATGCATGTGGAAAAATTCTTTTAAATAGTTTATAAATGCTGGTTTCCATCAGATTTTAGAGGGAAAACGCCTTTTATTAAGATGTTAATTTGCATAGAGGCATTGTGGTAGTATGCAAGTGCAAATAGATGTTGAAATAGCGGGTTTAAGGCTCCGGAATCCTACGATTCTTGCTTCTGGAATTCTCGGGATGACGGCTGAATGTTTGATGGAGATAGCCCGCGCTGGGGCGGGAGCCTTAACAACAAAATCCATAGGGCTGGAACCTCGTGAAGGATATAGAAATCCCACAGTTATACAAGTTGAGTGCGGAGTTCTGAATGCTGTTGGGCTCCCGAATCCCGGGATACAAAGGTTTACTGAGGAAATTAGGAGACTACGATATCTGGAAGTCCCGCTCATAGTTAGCGTTTACGGTTTTTCCTCAGAAGAATATGCAAAAGTAGCGAAAATAGCAGCTGAAGCAGGTGCGGATGCCATTGAATTGAATCTCTCATGTCCTCACGTTAAGGGATCTGGGGCTGAAATCGGAAAGGATCCTAAGATGGTTGGCCTCGTAGTTGAGAAGGTTAAAAAAGCCGTGGATTGTCCAGTCTTTGCGAAGCTAACTCCAAATGTCGCAGATATAAGAGAGATAGCTGAGGCGGCTGCCTCGGCAGGTGCGGACGCCATCACGGCGATAAATACTGTACGGGCAATGGCTATAGATATCGAAACCTGTAGACCGATACTCGCAAATAAGATAGGAGGTCTCTCTGGGGGAGCGATAAAACCGATCGCTTTAAGATGCGTATACGAGATCTACGAGGCTGTAGATATACCCGTGATCGGATGCGGAGGAGTGCGAACTTGGAGAGATGCTGTTGAATTCATGCTTGCCGGTGCGTCGGCCATTCAGATAGGCTCTGCAATCGCCTATGAAGGCCTCTCAATATTCAAAAGAATCGTTAATGGTATAGAAGATTATCTCGTGAGAAAAAAATTTAGAAGTGTGAGGGAGATAATTGGGCTGGCACACAAAGAATAACGAGGTTAGAATCGTTAAGATCGATAAAGTTAGAATTGAAACCCATAATGTTAAGTCGATATTCTTCAGAGATGAACTCTCAGCTCTAGCCGAGCCTGGGCAGTTTTTGATGGTGTGGATTCCAGGTGTAGATGAGATTCCGCTAAGTGTATCGTCCATTTTGGATGGACTCGTATCGGTGACTGTTAAAGAAGTTGGTGAAGCGACTCATGCTCTCAATAATATGGCGAGAGGTAGCCTCATAGGGATCAGAGGTCCCTTCGGATCGCATTTTAAAATATCTGGGAAAAGAGCGTTGGTTGTAGGCGGAGGAATAGGATCAGCCCCGCTTCTTCCACTCATAGATAAGCTCCTCAGAAATGGTGTTAAGACTCTCTTTATAGAGGGAGCGAAGACTCGTTCAGAGATTCTCTTCCAGGATCGATTAAATCTCCTACGCGATGAATACGGTCTGGAGATAATATTCACAACTGATGATGGTAGCTATGGCGTTAAGGGATTAGCGACCGATGTTGCTGAGAGATATCTTTCTGAAGGGAGATTTGATTCCTTATATGCATGTGGAAAAGAGCCAATGATCCGCAAGCTCTTCCTTCTGTCTGAAAAGTATGCAGTTCCTATGCAAGCGAGTCTGGAACGCATTATGCGTTGTGCTATGGGAATATGTGGAAGCTGCGTTATCGGAAAGTATCGGGTCTGCAGAGACGGTCCAGTATTCGATTCCAAGCAACTCAGAGAGATCAGTAATGAATTGGGCAGATTTAAACGTGACTTTCGAGGGGAGAAAGTGCCCATTTAAATAAGATCGACTTGGTTCGTCAGTTATGCTTCATCCTAGAGCTTAAGGATGAATTGCCATCGCTTACTTTTGATCATTATATGCTACCCTAGAAAATATCCTCTTCACATTCAGCAAGCTAATAGTATGCAGTGAGTATGGAAAATAATGAGTTTTGGAAGAAAAATAGTATTTCATACTCTAAGAGGAGGGTTAATATTATCTTTAGGATCCGCGAAGCATTTGAGGTGGAGAATTATGACCGGGATGATGAATGAAGATCTTCTGAAGAAGTATCTTGAAGAAACGGGAGTATGGTATAGGTTTATCGAGAAGAAAGAGACCATCCACACGGCTGACGCTGCGAAGGCAGCTGGTTTAGAGCTCCATCGAGTAACGAAAAACCTTGTTTCAAAGACAAATGAAGGCGAGCCCGTGTTGCTTATAATCCCCGGAGATAAGAGAGTTCGGTTAAAATCCGCCGCTAAAGCCTTAGGAGTTCGCAGAGTGTCTTTAGTATCTTTCGAAGAAGCCGAAAAGATAAGCGGCTATCCTCCCGGAGGAACCCCGTCGATTGGACATAAAACTAAGATGAGAACTGTTATCGACAAGTCTCTCCTACAGTATGAAACTGTTTATTGCGGAGGAGGCTCCCGGAAAAGGCTTCTCGAGATAAGAACCGAGGATATTATAAGGCTGAATAATGCAATAGTTGCGGAGATCTCGAAATAATATAGGGAATACTGATTAGTGATGGAGGGAGTGTATGAAAGCAGTCGTCAAGTATGCTCATGGAAAAGGAAATGTTGAACTGAGAGACGTTCCGAAACCATCTCCAGGACCGGATGAGGTTCTCATCGAGGTTAAAGCAGCAGGTATCTGTGGTTCAGACCTTCATATCCTCGACGGAGATATAAAGCTTCCCATAAAGCCTCCCGTCATAATGGGCCACGAATTCAGCGGCATAATAGTGGAGGTCGGATCCTCTGTGACGAAGTGGAAGATTGGAGATCGTGTTACATCTGAGACATCCATTCATACGTGTGGCGAATGTTTACCATGCAAAACCGGAAACTATAACGTCTGCGCTGAGAAGAGGCTGATAGGATACTGGTTTAACGGAGCATTTGCGAAGTACTGTGTTGTGCCAAGTAGGCTTCTTCATAGGCTTCCGGAGAACGTTAGTTTTCTCGCTGGAGCCCTCTGTGAGCCTTTAGCTTGTTGCGTTAACGGAGTAGTGGAAAAGACGCGAATAAATCCTGGCGATGTCGTTGTAATAGCGGGTCCGGGACCGATTGGTCTGCTAAGTATGCAGATCGCAAAGTCCCAGGGCGCATATGTGATTCTCTGCGGCTTATCTTGTGATGAGAGACGGCTTAAGCTTGGGGAGACGCTTGGAGCGGATTTAACTATTAATGTGGAAAAGGAGGATCCGCAGCGAATAGTCTCGGAGATTACTGACGGCTCCGGCGCTGATGTATTTATAGAGTGTTCAGGTTCTCCAAACGCCGCTCGAATGGGACTTCAGATCGTGAGAAGAATGGGTCAATATACTCAGATAGGATTATTTGGCAGACCGTTCAGCATCGACTTCGATCTTGTAGCTTATAAAGAGCTGAAGGTTCAAGGTTCTCTTGGACAGAGATGGACTTCCTGGAGCAGAGCCATAAGAATGCTTTCAAGAGGGTTAGTGAAAGCTGAGCCAATAATCTCAGATGTGCTGCCCTTACGTGAATGGAAGACTGGATTTGAAAAGTTTAGAAGAAAAGAAGCGGTTAAGGTTGTACTTAAGCCAGAATAGAATCTTGAAGAATATTCAGCGTTTGTCTATAAAAAGGTAGGCTTTGAATGAAGATTAGTTCTCAACCCTAACGAGTCCTATCTTTAATGTTTCTCCCCCTATCTTGTAGGTTGCAACATATGCGTTCTTTGGAGGCTTAGATCTAAGAATGGCCTTCGAAAGAGTCTCATTTGATATGTAGCCTTCGAATTTCTCGAATACTTTGGAGAGCTCTGGTCCAGTCTCATAGTATGTCTCTATCCAGTCCGCGATATTAAATCCGGCTTCTTTTCTTTGGTTCTGTATTCGTCGAACAATATCTCTGGCAAGTCCCTCCATTTTAAGATCTTCAGTGATCCTTGTATCTATGGCTACTAGGATTTCGTCTTCCTCCGCTATCGTGTATTTTTCCCTTGGTTGCATTTTCACCTCGACCTCCTCTGGGAACACTCTTATTTTTTGCTCCTCCACATTTAATACGACGCTTTCTCCCTTATTGAGGGTCTCCGCGAGTTTTTCAGCATTTTTTTCTATGGCCTCCTGTATCTTCAGGAATAATCTGCCGTATTTTCTGCCTAGGATCTCTGGACGAGGCTTCACAGCGTACTTCACAGCTTCATGCTTCTCTGTTGATAACCGAAGATTCTTCACGTTCAGCTCATCCATGATGAGGCTGCTAAACTTTTCAACGCAGCTGAGTATTCCTTTATCCGCAATCACCAGCATCTCTGAAAGAGGCTGACGAATCTTTATTCCGGCTTTGCTACGTGCGGATCGTCCTAGGCTACAAACTTTTATGACCAAGTCCATTTCTTCCATTAATTTCTCGTCAATCATCTTCTCATCTGGCTGAGGCCATCTATTATGATGGACGCTTTCCGGAGCCTTCTTATCTACTCTACGGACGAGATTCTGATACATCTCTTCAGAGGTGAATGGTATAAAGGGTGCTAATAGTTTGGTGAGAGTCGTCAAGCATGTGTAAAGCGTTGTGTAAGCCGCGTTCTTATCTTCATCTTTTTCGCTCTTCCAGAATCGTCTCCTAGAACGCCTAACATACCATGTTGATAGTTCTTCAACGAACTTTTCAATCGCCATAGATGCGTTGTATGGATCAAAGTCTTCCAGCCGCTCCGTTACATACTTGATTAGCACATTTAGCTTTGAGAGAATCCATCGGTCTAAAAGTGAAAGAACCTCATATCCAACCATATTTTTCGGAGTCCACTTGTCTAAGTTAGCGTAAGTTACAAAGAAGCTATAGATATTCCATAGTGGGATGAGAAAGCGTCGCTTAACATCCTTAGCTCTTACATATCCGAAGGGAAGATTGTTCTCCGGCCGCCAGCTGCAATACATCCACCTCATAACATCGGCTCCCATAGTCTCAGCGGCTTCATCGAACTCTATGGCATTCCCCCATGACTTATGCATCTCACGTCCATCTTCGCCTAGAACTAAGCCATGCCCGAAGCAAACCTTGAAGGGAGCTTTTCCTTCCATGATCGTGCTCATTGCGAGCATAGCATAGAACCAATTTCTGAACTGTCCCGGAAGAGATTCACAAACGAGATCCGCTGGGAACCATTCCCTCCAATACTTCCGATTTGTTCGGTACTGGAGCGTTGAGTATGCGACGATCCCCGCATCTAGCCATGGATTGCCGACGTCTGGGATGCGTGACATCAGAGCGCCGCATTTTGGACATTTTATCTTAACGGCGTCTACCCATGGGCGGTGGGGAGTATGTCCCTCAAAGATCTCCCATCCTTCGACTGCTTTCTCCTTGAGTTCCTCCTTGCTACCTATCACCTCGAAGTATCCACATTTCTTGCATTCCCATATGGGTAGAGCTAGACCCCAGTAACGTTTCTTAGAAATCATCCAGTCCTCCATGTTTAGAAGCCAGTTAATTTCCTGCTGAAGTCCATATTCCGGTATCCATCGAACCTGCTTGGCAGAATCGATTATCTGATAACGTAGATTCTCCTTCTTCTCTTCTTCAGTTATCTCATCAAGAGGTTTATCGAGTTTCTCACCCATCCTTATGAACCATTCATCCACAAGGCGGAAGACAAGCTCGCTTCCGCAACGCCAGCAAACCGGATACCTGTGAGTATAATCTTCAACTTTAAAGAGTAATCCTTTCTTCTTTAAGTCTTCAATAACTATCTTAGCTGAGTCGTATACGTGGATGCCTGTGAATTTTCCGAAGCCTTCAATGAAGACTCCGAACTCGTCCAGCGGGGCGATGACTGGCAGATCATATTCTTCTCCGAGTTCTAAGTCCTCTTTTCCGCAACCTGGTGCTATATGAACTATGCCTGTTCCTTCCTCCTCCGTCACGTCTTCCCACAGAATAACTCTATGAGCGTCAACTGCTCCTGACTTCTTCTGGGCCGGAAGCTCATCGTAGGGTCCATCATACGTCCATCCCTCCATCTCTCTGCCTTTCATCTCTTCAACGATTTCATAGCTCCCTTTCGGGAGGACCCTCTCAAGCGCAAACTTCCCTAGGTACAGGTATTCGTCTCTAAACTTCACTTTTACATATGTGAAGTCTGGATGAACTGCCGCCGCCACGTTAGACGTTAGAGTCCATGGAGTAGTGGTCCATATTAGGAGGGACTCTTTTGATTTTCCTTTAAGTGGAAATCTGAGCGTAAGGCCGGGATGAGTCAGCTCCTTATAACCTTCAGTCACTATCTCATGCTGGGAAAGGGCGGTTGAGCATCTTGGACACCAGGGCATCACATCCCTGCCTTTATAAATCCATCCTCTTTCATAGCATTTTTTAAGCAGAGACCATATCATGTAATTGTTTTCGTCAGACATGGTGAAGTAGGAGCCTCCGATTTCAGGCGCTCCTAGCCTTCCAACGATTCTTTCAGCGGTATCCGTCACAGGACCCTTCTTGCCTTGAATAGTTATCACTTGATCGGGCTTTTCGAGGCATTCGGCCAAATATCTCAAGGTATTCGGATCATCCCAGTCCATCCAGTATCCAAGCCTTATTGATTGTTCAACCTGTCTCGCGGCATACCTAAGTGCTCTCTGCTTGCATTTTTTCACGAATTCAGCAATCCCATAGGCTTCTATGTCGCGTTTTGTCTTGAATCCGAGTTCTTTCTCCACTTCGACCTCGACCCATAATCCCTGACAGTCGAAGCCGTTCTGGTATCTTAGTTCATATCCCTGCATGGATTTGAATCGTTGGAATAAATCCTTGTATGTGCGCCCCCAAGCGTGATGAACTCCCATCGGATTGTTAGCTGTGATGGGGCCGTCCATGAATGACCATTTAGGCTTACCTTTATTCAGCTTGACAAGCTTCTCGAAAGCTTTCGTTTCAGCCCAGAACCTTAGTATTTTATGTTCGAGCTTCGGAAAATCAACCGCTGTAGGAACTTCCTTAAACATGGCTTATTCTCTCTCCTCCATAATAGTTAAGTACAAAATTATAAAGTATCGTGTTTTTTGGCGGAGCTTCATAGGAAGAGTTCCAATCAGAGTTGACTCTGGATTTGGCGTCCACCACGCATCTTCAGCTCGCCTTCAATAAGCATGAAAAGCGACAAATATAAGTTTTGCTCGATATTTCCAATATACATTGAAAATGAAAATTAGATACTTGACCATTCAATATCTCTGTTTGCTATTTCTCTCCAACAATCACGGCATATGGGGATCATCTTCCCTTTATAGTAAATGCTCACCTCAATGTTTGTGTTTCTGCACTCTGGTTTCCAGGGATTCATGCAGTGGATCTTCGAAGCTTCCTTATTTTCATCCGATTTATTACAGTTCTTATTTTCAAAATGTTCAGATTCTTTATGCGGAGAGTTCTTCATCTGCGGAAGCGTCATTATTACTTCTTTTTTCCCCTCAACTTGACTTTTAATGGAATCTAATCCTTCGCTTATGATATCGCTGTATTGTTGAAATTTTTCTTCTTCCATATCTCCCATAAGAAGCCTATGCTTGAAATCAACGAGAAGGGTTTCGAAGATTCTAATTCCTTTAAGAAGGATCTCTCTTTGAAACGCTTCTTCATCCTTCAGACTTTTTCCTAGCTCCGAAGCTAGGGTCTCCATTCTTTCTATTCTCTTGCTTAAGATATCAAATACTTCATGAGAGATTCTTCCGCTGAACAGAGTATGTTTCAGAGAGTCCCTTTCTCTCTCAAGGGATTTTAAGAGATTCTCTAGAGTGTTCACAGTTTCAGATATGTTCATATCCCAACCCGGCATGAATGCTGAAGAAAAAAATTAAAACCTTTTCCAATACGCGGGTATAGTGCTTAATATTATCTTGTAACGAAGATAGTTCAAAAAGAATATGTTTGCTTGTGAGAGCTGGTGTGTCTTCATCTGCTAATTTACTTAGTGAGAGCTCCGCCTATAAACGCGTTGATGTCTACATTTTTCCTCTCAGCTATCTCCACTATTTCATTCCATGTTCTCTCAGGAATGTATATGCCCCTCTTTCTATTTACCCTCTCCTTTCTGATTTCCGGCTCTCCCGGAATCAGTATCTCCTTAAATCCGGCTCTCAGCTTTGAAGATTTGATTTTCCTTATCAACGCATCGATGCGCTCCTTGAATTTTTCGATAGGAATGAAATCATTGATGTTTATAGCCTCAAAGAAGACTCCATTGCCTTTCTTGTCAGCCTCATAGGCACACTTGTCGTTCGACAATATGCCCGCCATGACTTCAACCGTTAATCCGAGCCCGAATCCCTTATATCCAACAAGATCTCCTCCCAGCGGTAATATTGTCCCTCCTTCATAGAGGTCTTTCGGATTTGTGCTTGGATTTCCATTCTTGTCGATTATGAATCCCTCTGGTAGCTTTTCACCCTTGTGAAGGGAAACTCTAACTTTGCCTTCGGCACACATGCTTGTTGAGATATCGAGAACAAACATGTTTTCCTTCCCTGTTGGAAAGGCGTAGCTTAGTGGCGCTGTGCTGAGAAGCCGTTCTATTCCTCCATAGGGAGCCACGCTGGGAGTAGAATTAACCATGGCTATCCCTATCATGTCATTCTCCGCCGCGAGCATCGTATAATCGGCCAGTCTTCCTATGTGGTAGAGGTCGAAGGCGCAGACTATACCGACTGTTTTCTTCCTAGCTTTTTCAATAGCTAACTCCATAGCCTTCTTAGCTACTACTTGTCCAAATCCTTTATTTCCCCTCAAAAGCGCTGACGTATCCGTCTCTCTTATAATGTCGATCTCCGCATCTGGCTTAAGATCCCCCTCTTCTATCGCCTTAATGTACTGGATAACTCGAATTACGCCGTGTGAGTCGTGGCCGCAGAGGTTTGCCTTAACAAGAAATTTAGATACAAGTTTTGCTCTCTCAACGGGTACCCCGTAAGCTATGAATATTTTCTCTGAGATTCTCTCTAAGGTTTCAGCCTTAAATCTAGGCATGAATTCTCCTCCTTAACCTCCTCAGAAATACTGTTTTGATATT
>Ga0190363_1000320_pt1 | contig 28026 bp, 27 predicted proteins | sample 48721867_MG_FD_161272 | JGI IMG/M metagenome (GOLD analysis project Ga0190363, IMG submission 161272) | Hydrothermal vent microbial mat bacterial communities from Southern Trench, Guaymas Basin, Mexico - 4872-18-6-7_MG | ecosystem: Environmental > Aquatic > Marine > Hydrothermal vents >... | reverse complement strand
GATCAGAGCGAATCGTCGATGAGGCTGAGAGGTCCATACATGACGCGCTCTGCGTCATAAGGGACGTAGTTGAGGAGCCTAAGATCGTCGCCGGAGGCGGAGCCCCTGAGGTGGAGCTGGCTAGGAAGCTGAGGAGATACGCCGACACCTTGACTGGAAGGGAGAGACTGGCCGTTGAGGCCTTCGCGGAGGCCTTAGAGGTTATACCCACGACGCTCGCCGAGAACGCCGGCATGGATCCGATAGATGCGATCTCGGAGATGAGGTCAAGGCACGAGAAAGGGGAGCTCTGGGTTGGTTTAGATCCCTTCGCCGGCGAGGTCGCCGACATGGCCAAGTTGGATGTCTATGAGCCTATGCAGGTGAAGGCTCAGATGATGAAGTCCGCCACTGAGGCGGCGACGATGCTGATAAAGATCGATGACATCATCGCCGCGGCGAAGATGAAGCTTCCTAAGAAGGGTGGAGAGACTGGAATGGAGGAGGAGGCGCTATAGCCTCCCAAGCTATTCACAGCGAAGAAGTCGAGATTCGGATAGGACCCCCAAAGCTGACTAGGTTTGAGAAGGCTTGTATAGTGGGTGCTAGGGCTCTTCAGATATCGATGGGAGCTCCAATTCTCATCGAGGTTCCTGAGGGCGTCAAGGATCCCATCGACATCGCCCTGCTGGAGCTGGAGGCGGGGGTGCTCCCGATAACGATTAGGAGAACTCTCCCCGATGGAACCTATCAGGACATACCCCTTACGGCTCTCATCAAGCATAAGGGGGAGGAGAGGTGAGGGATTCGGATTGGGAGGCAACGATGGTGGTTATGCTTCTCCTCTCCATCATTGTCTTCGCCTTGCAGAGGGCTCTGGGAATCCTAGATCCCATCTTTGAGGTCTGCATCTTCCATCTCCCAGCTCTCCTCTCCCTTATTCTCTACCTCAGGGAGTATCGCTCAAGTGCGAGGTGAACCCCTTTTTAAATCCTTAAACCTTCTTGATCTCGATGCTATTCCTAACCGACTCCGATTTAGAGCGCCTCGTCTCGATGGGGGATGCCATAGAGGCTGTGGAGAGAGCCTTCGAGAAGCTGGCTCAGGGCCTGGTGCAGATGCCGGAGAGAACGATTATGGCGGTGAGGGATGGCTATATCCTCCAAATGCCCTGCTACATTGAGGGTCTAGGCATAGCGACGACTAAAATAGTCTCCACCTACCCTGACAATCCGAAGAGGGGGTTGCCGACGACCCCGGCTTGGATAGTTGTTAACGACGCCGAGACTGGGATGGTGAAGGCCATCCTTGAGGCCACCTATCTGACAGCTCTTAGAACGGGGGCTGTAACCGCCGTCGCAGCAAAGTATCTAGCGCCGAAGGAGAGTCGGGTTGCAACCATCATCGGCTGCGGATTTCAGGGGCGCTTCCAGGCTTGGGCGCTGACTGAAGCTTTCAGGCTTCAGACCCTATGGGCCTATGACATTTCCAAGGAGAGGCGGAGTAGATTTGTCGAGGAGATGGGTGAACGCCTCAACGTAGAGGTATTGGAAGCTGAGAGTGGAGCTCAGGCGGTGAGGGAGGCGGACATCATTGTGACGGCCACCACCTCTAAGGAGCCCGTCGTCCGCCGGAGCTGGCTCAGAGACAAAGTTCACATCAGCGCTATAGGAAGCTTCCAGCCAGATCACAGAGAGCTGGACACGGAGACTGTTAGGGAGGCTAAGCTCGTAGTCGATAGCCGTGAGGCGGCTCTTAGGGAGGCGGGGGACATTCTCATACCGATAAGGGAGGGTGCGATAACCGAAGGTCGCATCTACGCCGAGCTCGGCGAGCTAGTCCTCGGCCTAAAACCCGGCCGAGTTGAGGGAGATGGACTAACCATCTTCAAGAGCGTCGGCCTCGCCATACAGGATGCCGCCGTCGCAAGCCTCGCCCTTAGGCGTTGGAGGGAGAGTCTTGAATAGGGAGCACCTGCTAGACTCCCTGATGTTCATCTCCCTCCTCATGATCCTCACATGGCTTATGCTCCAGCTCCTAGACATCCTTACCGGTATTACCTGGTTCCTCTACACCCGAATCTGGAGGGAGTATCTCCTCATCATCGGCTTAGCCATAAACATACTCATCATGACGGCGAGAAGGCGTAGATAGAGATTTATCCCTGAAACCCCCACCAATTCGAGGTGTCAAATCGGAGATGGGGAGGTTCAACGTCGTCATAGATCGAGATTTCTGTAAGGGGTGTCTGCTCTGCGTCTACATCTGCGATAAACGCGGCGGAGGAATCCTAGCGGAGTCGGAGGAGAGGACGCTGCTGGGCGGAACCTTGCCGAAGGTCGTAGGTGAATGTATAGGCTGTCGATGGTGTGAACGCATATGCCCAGACTTCGCCATAAGTGTGGAGGTGTGTCCGAATGCTGACTCCAGGTAGGCATCTCGTATTGGGGAATATAGCCCTCGCTGAGGGGGCACTGAGAGCTGGATGCCGATTCTTCGCTGGGTATCCCATAACACCGGCGAATGAGATCGCCCACTATATGTCTCAGGAGCTCCCCAAGGTCGGTGGCTATTATGTTCAGATGGAGGATGAGTTGGCGTCGATGGCGGCTGTCATCGGCGCCTCCTGGGCTGGAGCGAAGGCGATGACGGCGACATCTGGCCCAGGCTTCAGCCTGATGCAGGAGAACATCAGCTACGCATATATGACTGAGACTCCCTGCGTCGTCGTCGACGTCCAGAGGAGCGGGCCCTCAACAGGTCAGGCGACTATGCCATCGCAGCAGGATGTCTATCAGGCCCGATATGGCGCTCACGGCGACTACGAGGCCGTCGCCCTCACACCCTGGTCGGTTCAGGAGATGTTCGACCTCGCCGTCAAGGCCTTCAACCTAGCTGAGAGACTTAGGATGCCGATAATCCTGTTGGCCGACGGCATGATCGGGCATATGAGCGAGAAGCTGATCGTCCCCGAGGAGGTGGAGGCGGAGGAGAGGCGTAGACCTAGGGGGCCTGAATGCACCCCCTTCGATACGGATGACCCCAGCCTCGTCCCGGAGATGCCCATCTTCGGCGAAGGCTATGAACTGCTAGTCACCGGCTCAGCTCATAGGCCTTCAGGGCGTAGGGATTACACGCCGAAGTATCTTCAGAGGAAGATTTGGAGGATTAGAGAGAAGGTTCTGAGAGCCGAACCCGAGATCAGGGATGTCGTGGAGCACGAGTTGGAGGATGCTGAGGTGGCCGTCATCAGCTATGGGGCCTCAGCTAGGCCGAGCTATGGAGCCGTCCGGGAGGCGAGGTCTAAGGGCCTTAAGGCCGGGATGCTGAGGCTGAGAACCCTCTGGCCCTTCCCAGAGGAGGTGATATCGAAGCTGGCTGAGGCTGTAGAGGAGATCATCGTCGTTGAGATGAACATGGGTAAGATTGTGAGGGAGGTGGAGAGGGTTGTCTGCGGCAGGTGTAGGGTCTCACTCGTCTCCAAGGTTGGAGGCGTCCTCCCCACAAGTGGGGAGGTCTACAATGCCATAAGGAGGGCTGTGAGATGAGCGTCAAGCCTCTAAGCTATTATCGTGAACGCTACATCCGCTTCCAGCCGTCACCCTTCTGCCCGGGCTGCGGCAACGGAACCATCCTCAACTGCTTCGTCAGAGCCGTAGATGAGCTTGGCATACCCCAGAAGCAGGTTCTCTGCGTCTCAGGCATAGGATGCTCAGCCTGGATTCCCAGCCCAAACTTCAGAGGTGACACTCTCCACACGACGCATGGCAGAGCCATAGCCTTCGCCACGGGAGCCAAGGTCTACAACCCAGACCTCTACACCGTTGTCTTCACGGGCGACGGAGACGGGGCGGGCATAGGGGGAAACCATCTCATCCACGCTGCGAGGAGGAACATCGACATCACAGTCATCCTTGTCAACAACCTAAGCTACGCGATGACGGGGGGCCAGATAGCGCCGACGACGTTTCACGGCCTCCGAACCACCACCTCTCCCTATGGAAATCCCGAGCATCCCTTCGACCTCGTCAAACTCGTCGCGGCAGCTGGAGCCACCTACGTCGCGAGGTGGACAACCTATCACGTCGTGGAGCTGACTAGAAGCATAAAGGAGGCCCTAAAGCATAGGGGTTTCTCCTTCATCGAGGTTCTCAGCCAGTGTCCAACGCAGCAGAGACGCCTCTTCGGGTTCCGAGACCCAATGAGGAGGCTGCCCAGCAGGATCGTCGAGATGTTCGCCGAGAGCACCTACATTAGGGATAGACCCTTAAAGGAGAGCTATCTATACGCATTGCCCCGTGGAAAACCCGACGAGGCCCTGAAGGCTGTGAAAGACGCCCTAAAGGGGTTGAAGGCCTCAGCGAGGCTCGTCGACCACATCACCTATGGGAGAGTTGTGAGGGTGGACTCAGAGGATCTCGAAGCAGTCTCGGAGAGGCTGAGCAATCTAAGTGCCGTGGAGCGCTTAGTCGACGCCCTGAAGGGCAAGATCGAGTTGGGGGTCTTCGTCAGAGAGCATCGCCCCGAGTTCACAGAGTCGCTTAGAATGCTGATCGAGAGGGCGGGTGGTATGCGATGAGGAGGGATATAATCATCTGCGGAGCCGGCGGCCAAGGCGTGGTGCTGGCCGGGGAGCTCCTCTCCCAAGCCCTCTTCGAAGAGGGGTATGAAGTGGTGAACACGAGGAGCTATGGGGCTGAGGCTCGTGGAGGGCGGTGCCGAAGCGAAGTTATAGTCTCCGACGAGGAGATATATGACATACAGTTGACCGAGGCCGATATCCTCATAGTCATGTCCCTACCGGCCTATCGGAGATACATAGAGCGCCTCAGACCTGGAGGCCTCATCCTCCTAGACGAGGAGGTTTACAAGGCCTTGAGTCCAGGGGAGCTGAGGGGGGATGTGGAGGCCATCAGCATACCGGCGTCGAAGATCGCATCCAGGCTTGGAAACCCCATCGTGGCTAATATGGTGCTGCTTGGGGCGCTGATAAGGAAGACCGGTTTAATGTCGCTGGAGAGGCTTAAAGACGTGGTCTCCCATAGGGTGAGGCCGTCGATGAGGGAGATAAACCTCAAGGCCTTGGAGGAGGGCTATGGAGCCCTAGAGGGATGAGGAGGGAATATCCGGAGACACCAATACCGGGAGTGGCCGCCATAGTCCTCGACGATGATCGAGTCCTCCTGGTGAGGAGGGGTAGAGAACCCGCTAAGGGTAGATGGAGCCTACCCGGGGGAGTCATAGAGCTAGGCGAGAGATCCGCCGAGGCCGTCGTGAGGGAGGTCCGCGAGGAGACCGGCGTCGAGGTGGAGCCGATAAGGGTTGTCGCCATCTACGACCCAATAGTGAGGGATGAGGAGGGGAAAGTGAGATTCCATTATATCCTACTGGAGTACCTATGCAGACCTATAAGGGGAGAACCAAAACCCTCCTCAGACGTCTTAGATGCCAGATGGTTTCACCTCCGCGAACTAGCCTACATAGATATCTCACCGGGAACGAGACGCCTCATCGAGAAGGTCGCACAGACCTATAAAGGAGATAAGACCTGATCGCCCTATGGTTTCAGCGTCTTGATCTCCGTAATTGAGGCTAGATCGATATATCTGCAAATTATTAATAACTCTTAAAATTTAATAGGCTTATAAAATCAGAATAAACGGATGAATCTCAAGACCTCGATTTTAATTCTCTCCGGTTCATCCCTTCTTGCTGTTGCTCTTTTTCTGATCGCTTCATATCTCAGGAGTCAGGTGGCTCTGCTGAACCTCGCCTTGAGTTCTCCTACTCTCGATGCCCCCGGCTTTATGATGCTCCTCACAGGTCTACAGAGCTTAACTACCGGCTCGCTGTTCCTAGCCGTCTTCGCCTATCTCCTTCTCAGATTTGGGATCTCCCTCCTCCTCTTAGGCTGCTCCCGCAGAGTGAGGCTCTAAACCCTTGGGGCGGAGAGAGGGAACTCATAGCCACATTTGGGGCATCTCATATAGCCACAGGAGACGGAGGAGGGGCATCCCTGGCAGGCGAAGGCCCTGCCATAGCTTATGTCGAAGGTGAAGCCGCATCTGGGACAGGTGAGGAGCCTCTTCCTTGTCAAATCAATAACTCTCTCCCATGGAAGGATATACGCCTTTAGGCTGTCAGCTGAAAAGAAATGGGTGTTATAGGAAGGCCTTGTAGGGGGCCTCCCTTTGTAGCCAGGCCTTAGTGTCGGGGTGGAGCTCTTTCCAGCTTTTCACGTATTCCTTCACCTTCTCCACTAGGGCGATGGTCTGGTAGTAGCCCTGCTCCCTGATGAAGCCCTCCACTTCCTCCCACTTCAGCCTCCTACCAGGCCACTCATCGATGTTAGCCATTCTAAGCAGCAGCCTGGCGTAGATGGAGGCTGCCTCTCGGAGGTCGCTCAGCTTAACCTTGTCTACGGTGTCATAGCGGGTGTGTCCATAGCCCCTGCCGGTTCTCATCGCCTCTGGGTCGCCGCCGCTTCCACAGGGAACCCCCTTGAGGAAGAAGGGCCAGTGATCGCTGTAGGGGGAAACCCTCTGCATGTAGGGTAGCTCCACGCCCATCTCCCTCGCCGCCCCCTCCAGCAGCGGCTCCAGCTCGGGGTGGCCATGGAGGAAGACACCCTTCCTCCCCTCCCTGCCCGCGGCGTCGAGGTTTAACATGAACCTCAGCTTGTCAAGCTCATCTCCATGCCTCTCGACGTATTCATAGGAGCCGAAGAGGCCGAGCTCCTCAGCTCCGAAGAGTATTAAGCGGACGCGGCGCTTGAGGCCGTCTCCCAGGAGGTTGAGGACCCTGGCGATCTCCATGGCCGCCACGGCTCCCGAGGCTGGATCGATGGCTCCCTGGGCGATGTCGTGGCCGTCGTAGTGGCATCCCACGATGAGATACCCATCATCAGCCTCCCCACCGGGTACGTCTGCGACTACGTTGTAGGTCTCCATCTCCATGTTCTTATCCGTCGTCTCTATGCGTACCACGACCTCTCCTTCACGCTTTAATAGCCTCCTGAGGAAGCAGCCGTCTTCGTAGGCGACGCCGACGGCTGGGATGATGGGGCTTATACTCCCCGTTGGAGGCCCATAGGCTGGATAGTGATTCATGAAGATCCATCCTCTCGCCCCGGCGAGGATGCATCGCATATACTTCTCGGTTCTGTGTAGATACCGCTTCATTCCGAGGGGGTTTCGGCTGGTTACCATGGCGATGTTACCCTCTATCTCGCCTCGACGTTTCTCATAGATGTCGGGGTGGCCGTCGCCGAGGTAGACGAGTTTCCCCTCCACCTCTCCGGCGACGCCGAGGGGGAGTGATATGCATTCTATCTCCCTCTCTATCGGCTTCAGGATCTCAAGTCTGGCTGGCCCCCTGATCCAGCCTGGGAATTTGAAGCTCTCGGCGTGGACGTTCTCCAATCCATACTCCTCTAGTTTCTCTATCATCCATTTGACGGCTCCCCGGTCCTCCTCGGTTCCAGGGAATCTGCTCCCATAGATGTCACAGAGGGTTTCAAGGTTCTCCATCGGCTCCGTCGAGGTGTATATCTCAGCTACAATACGCTTATCCAGCTCCAGGTGGGGATTCACCCTCTCACCTCACCTCCACTTGGGAGGAGGATATTTAACCCTATGCCTCGGAATCCTCTTTAACTCGGTTTCCCATCTCATCTTGGTGTCCAGCGTGGAGCTGGAGGTTGTAAGGCTGGAGACCCCTGAGGGATGTAACCTCATCCTAGGCCAGAGCCACTTCATCAAGACCGTCGAGGACATCTATGAGGCAATGGTCTCATCGGTTCCCAACGTGAAATTCGGCCTAGCCTTCTGCGAGAGCTCCGGTGAACGCCTAGTCCGAGTTGAGGGGAATGACGAGGAGCTTAAACGAGTGGCGGCCGAGAACGCCATGAGACTCGGCTGCGGCCATTCCTTCGTCATCGTGATGCGAGAAGCCTACCCTATCAACGTCCTAAACCAGTTGAAGATGGTTCCAGAGGTCTGCACCATCTACGCCGCGACGGCGAACCCGCTTCAGGTGATCGTCGCCGAGACGGATCAGGGCCGAGCCCTCCTCGGTGTCGTCGATGGCGGGAAGCCGAGGGGCGTTGAGGATGAGGAAGGCGTCAAGTGGAGGAAGAACATCCTCCGGGAGCTGAGGTATAAGCTCTAACCCAATCTCTTTATTCATCTACTCCAATGTAGGATCGAGTTGAGGGCTGCGGAGCTGGATCTGGAGCATATAGGCTTCATCGGAGATGGAGCTGGAATAACCTGGGCGCCTCTCATCCTCATAGAGGGTAAGGAACGTGAAGTTGGAACGGAGGAGTTAGTCATAGTCAAAAACCTAAATGGGAATGAGGTGTTAGCCGTTTGCCGCAAGGGCTTCGGCAGAAGTCCGGGGTTGAGGAGAGACCGCTACACGCCTGGAAGGGCCTACGTCCGCATCGGGAGGAGGCCATCCAGCAGCAGGGACTCCTTCGACTTCGAGCTCTCCGTCGTCGGCGAGATCACTCCGAAAGGGGTGAGGCAGAATAAGCTGATTATCGCACCCCGCTCAGAGGTCTATCGGTTTAAGGGTGGAAATCCCTTCGAGCTGATGAAGGTTGACATGCGCTATGAGGTGGGTTACTATAAGGATCACAAGGACTGGAGGGTTCCAGCCCTGCCTGAGTATATACCCTATCACATCGGGGTCTTCTGCACAACGGGGTGGGGTAAGACCTCGCTAGTGAGGCATAAGATCATACCCCTCCTCCGAGAGGCTGGATATGGAGTGCTGGTCTTCGACTGGAAGGGAGACGACTACGCACCCTGCTTCCCTGGAGATGTCATCAGGGCTGATGAGATCATCTTGGAGGCGGAGGGAGAGGGCTTTGAGGAGATAGCTGAACGCCTGGTGGAGAGGGCCCACTACTGTGGGAGCAGTGGGCAGGGGGCTGTGAGATACATATTGGCCCTAGCGGATGTCCTCAGAGGAATAAACCTGGATGAGATGGAAAGCGGAAGGGAGTTGAAGGATATACTGTTGAGGGAGACTCCCAGCTACATCGAGAGGTATGCTCCGAAAAGGTATCTAGAGGATAATGTTAAGATGTTTAGAAACTACTTCGGGAGGCTCGGTGAGCATGTCTTCGACGAGTTTCTCAGGCGTATGAGGGAGGGGCGATATAGGGCCGAAAAAGTCATAGAGATGGCTAGGAGGGGGCTGAAGGTCATAGACCTAAGCGGTAGGGAGAGTGATGAGAAGCTCACCATATTCCTGGAGTTCGCCAGGATATTGAGGTATAGGATGGATGTGAAGAAGCAGCGAATAGGCCTAGCCCTCGTCATCGATGAGGCCCCGCAATACTGCCCCTGGGGGCCGACGGGGCTCCAGAGGGAGACGACGGAGATCATCGTAGACCTATGCGCCCTCGGCAGAAGCTATGAGCTCCCCCTAGTGCTTCTCTCGCAGGGCATCGCTGGCGACATAGGCATCAACGCAGCCGTCCGCAGAAACATAAACACCTGGTTCATAGGCAAGGTCCACCCCCTCGATAGGGCCGAGGCTGAGAAGCTGCTCCCCGATGTCGACCTCGAGTTTCTCCAGTCGCTGGAGGTGGGCCACTTCTACTTCTTCGGCAACATGAGTCCCTCCCCCGTTCCACTGTTGATTCGCTTCGAGGTTGAGGAGGGATGAGCGAGGAGGAGGTCAGCGAGTGGCAGAGGCTTCCGGCTCCCCTGCAGCATCAATTCTACGACCACGCCAGGAGGGAGGCTCAGCGCCGCATAGAGATTCTGAGGGAGCTGGATAGGAAGCTTAGGGGTTTGAGGGGGCTCCTTAGCTTCAGGGCCGTCGATGAGGGTGATTGGAGGGGTCTCAGGGTCGGCGTCGTGGATGGAAGCTGTCCACCGTCGCCGGATGCGAGGCTGGGAGGCTCCTACGCCCTCTTCTGCTCCAGCTTCAAGATCTTCCAGGGCGAGGAGCTCGTCGATGAGGGCTATAGGTCTGGGATGCTCTTCAGAGGAAACACCGAGAGATTCTCCTCAAGGGCGATTCTAAGGCTTCTCATGACCCGATTGGAGCGGGAGTCAGCCCTCGAATGCCTTGAGAGGGGGGTTGACTGGCTGATAATCGACGGCAGCTTCTTCGGCTTCCGCTATCGATGTCTGAGGATCAAAGACGCCGAGTTCACATGGTATGAGACCGATGAGGAGGTGGAGGTGGTGGAGCATAGCTCCACCGGTGAGGAACTCGTCAGGGAGCTCTTCAAGGACACCCAGCATCTCCTCGACGCTAACTCCGTGGCGATAGTGAAGAGGGTGAGAACCGCAGCCATAGACGGCCTCCTCATCAGCCGGGAGTGGAGCAGTATAAAGGATGCCTCAGACCCTGTTGGGAGGCTTAGGGAGGTAAGGGTCGAGCTTCCGGATAAGGCGATCCTATCGATGCTTATGCCCGAGGGCCGCTGTATCCTATATAGCGACCTATTCCCCTATCCGGGAAGCTTCTATATCTACTCCGTTCTCTCCGGCCTCGCTGAGGAGTGGGTTAGGGAGAGGTTGAGGAAGGGTCAGGGAATAGGGTTTGAGGAGCTCCTAGCCTTCTCTAAGGCGAGGGTGGAGCATAGAGAGCGGAGGGAGAACATCCCCAGCGACCTCTTCCAGAGCATCTACATCGACACCATCTTCAACAGGCTGGAGAGAGGCTACTTCAGAGCTCATGAGACGGCGCCAGCCTGCTGCTTCGAGATATGTAGGGATAAACCCCTCGACGAGATTCTCCCCTATCTAATAGGCTTCAACAACATGGATACGGGTCATCCCTTCCCTCTAGACCTCGTCGATGAGGATGTGGGTATGCCCATATGGTTTACAAGGGAGTTTGTGGAGGAGGTTGAGGCTCAGGTTGTCAAGGAGGCTGGAGCTGAGCTGGCTGAGAGATACTTCCAATATATGAATCCGCAGAAGAAGTGGGGGTATAGATAGAGGGGAGTTTGAAAAGGGCTTCAGGGAGCCGCCATCCATCGATGAGTTTTTCACTTCATATTCACGCCTTAGACACGCTCATCGGTCTCGGATAGTTCTCCACCCCTTCTATGATCTCGTCTCTATTGAAGCGGAGCATCGACCCCTTTAGGTAGTCCTCCCTGATCTCGAAGCTCAGCCACCTACGGCCTAGGCGTTCAGCGACCCATCCCGTTGTGTTGGAGCCTGCGAAGGGATCTAAGACGAGATCTCCAGGCTCCGTCAGGAATCTTATGAAGAATCTCGGTATCTCAACTGGATACCTCGCTGGATGGGGCTTTAGGCCGTGGAGTCTGCATCTCCTGATGTAGCTTCCCCTCGAATCGGTGTTCGATGCAACTATGAGGTTCGGTGGAATCGCCCCCTCCCCTCCCCTCCTGAACCAATCCGTGATCCTATGTCCTGAGGGTCTCTCCATCGACCTGTAATGCTTCTCCCCTCTGAGGATGCGTATCATATCCTCGCTGTAGGGTGTGAGGACACGCCTATTATCCGCCTTTGGGTTAGCGGTCGGCGAGAACCACCAGATGGGATCCACGGCGTCCTTCACCCTTATCCGCCTCACGGTGACCCACTCCGCCGGTGCCGGGAGCTTCGCCGGGTTGAACCAGTAGAAGTCTTGGAGGAATTTTAACTCCTTGGAGAGCTCTATTAGAAGTTTGAAGTTGTATAGGTTTTTCCTAGGCTCCCCCCTCACCCAGCTTCCCCCTATATGTATGACTAGGCTTCCATCGGGGGTTAGAATTCTCTTAAATTCCCCTATGAAGCCTCTAAACCATTGGATGTAGTTCTCAGGTGGTGGATTTCCATATTCCTTCCTGTGGATCAGGGCGAAGGGGGGTGAGGTGAGTATGAGGTTTACGGAGCCATCCGGTATGTGCTTCAAGAGCTGCCGTGCATCGCCGAGATACGCCGAGCCGAGCCTGGTTTCATAATAGGGTTTTAAGCCTCTTAGAATGGGTGCCCCCACTGGCTCCACCGATGATATCTAGGATAGTAGCCCTAATTCCTTTTGAGGTAGAGCTCTATAACCTTCTCAACCTCCCTTGGTACCTCCTCTATGGGTATATCCCCCCTAATCTCTCTGACCAATCCCCTCTCTATGTAGCGCTGTAGCAACGGCTTGGTCTGCTCCTCATAGATCTTCAGCCTTCTCCTGACCACCTCCTCCCTGTCATCGCTCCTCTGGATCAGCCTTGCGCCGCATTCATCGCAGATCTCATCCACCTTCGGCGGATCATACTTGAGGTTGTATATCGCTCCACATTTTGGACACCAGCGTCTAAGCGTTAATCTCTCCACCACCACCTCGGGATCCACTACGACGTTGAGCACTAGATCCAGCTTGACGCCTTTATCCCTCAGCATCCTGTCCAGGGCTTCAGCCTGGTTTAGGTTTCTTGGAAATCCGTCGAGGATGAATCCTTTTGAACAGTCAGGCTTCCTAAGTCTCTCCTCGATGAGCCTTATGACAAGTTCATCTGGGACGAGTTCACCTCGATCCATGTATTCCTTAGCCCTTAGCCCAACCTCCGTCTCCTTGGAGACCTCCTCTCGAAGCATATCTCCGATGGTTATCACGGGTATGTTGAGGCGCCTGCTGATCAGCCTGGCTCTCGTCCCCTTCCCCGATCCAGGTGGGCCGAAGATGAGTATCCTCCAGCCCATGAGGCCTCTACTCTTCCTGCTGGATGACCATTATAACCGTTTCGAGCATCCAACTCTTTATAGCTCTGGAGCCTATGATACCTGATGCCTCATCGATACTTGGCTAGGGTGTATGTCCGCCTCAAGCCCGGCTACTCGGATCCCGAGGGTGAGACGACGGCGAGGGCCTTAAGGGGGTTAGGCTACAACGTTGAGGATGTGCGGGTGAGTAAGGTCTATGAGATACTCTTCGAGGCTGAAGATCGAAGCGAGGCCGGTGAGCTTGTGGAGGAGATGTGTAAGAGGCTGTTGACGAATCCGACTAAGGATGACTATACCTATGAGCTGAGGGAGATGGAATGAGACGCATTAAGAGATCCTCTAATCCCTTCGAGCACTACCTCATCGAGCTGAGGGATGCATCGAGGGAGGAGCTCATAGAGATCGCGGAGACGCTAGGCCTAGGGCTCACCCCTGAGGAGATGGAGGCGATAAGGGATTACTACACGCTCTTCGGCAGGCCTGCCACCGATGTAGAGCTCCAAACCTATGACCAGACGTGGAGTGAGCACTGCTATCATAAGACCTTCAAGGGCATCATAGAGACGCCTGAAGGCGTCGTCGACGGCCTATTGAAGACCTACATTCGAAGAGTGGTGGAGGAGCTCAGGCCAGGTTGGTGCATAAGCGTCTTCGAGGATAACGCCGGCATCATAGAGTTTGATGAGGACCATGCCATCGCGGTGAAGGTTGAGACCCATAATCACCCCTCAGCGATAGAGCCCTTCGGAGGCGCCGCCACTGGAACTGGAGGCGTCATAAGAGATGTCCTCGGCGTCTGGGCTGACCCCATCGCATGCACCGATGTGCTCTGCTTCGGCCTCCTAGATACCCCCTACGAGGTTTTGCCCAAGGGCGTCAAGCATCCCACCTATCTCTTCAGGGGGGTCGTCGCGGGGATAGGGTCCTATGGAAACAATATGGGGATACCCACCGTCAACGGGGCCATCTACTTCGACGAGGGCTACATCGGAAACGTGGTCGTATACGCCGGATGTATAGGCATCATGCGTAAAGATGAGTATATCAGGGCCGTGAAGCCAGGGGACTGGATCGTCCTCGTCGGGGGTCGAACCGGTCTAGACGGCATCCACGGCGTCACCTTCGCCTCAGCGGAGCTGACCGAGGAGTCCGAGGTGGTCTCAAGGCCCGCGGTTCAGATACCAAACCCCATAGAGGAGGAGAAGCTTAAACGAGCTATCAGAGCCGTAGCGGAGGAGCATCTCGGCTCTGGGATAACAGATCTCGGCGGGGGAGGCTTAAGCTGCGCCGTCTGCGAAACCGCCCATCGATATGGCCTTGGGGCGGAGGTCTGGCTTGACAGGGTGCCCCTGAAGTATCCTAGGATGGCTCCCTGGGAGATATGGATCTCAGAGTCCCAGGAGCGGATGCTCCTAGCCGTTCCACCGGAGAATCTGGAGAGGGTTTTGGAGATATTCCGAGGTGAGCAGACGGAGGCGACGCTGATAGGAAGATACAGGGAGGGAAACATCGTCGAGGTCTATTATCAGGGCGTGAGGGTAGCCCAAATCGACCTCGAATCCCTCTTCAAGCCTCCGAGGGTGAGGAGGCGGACAACCTGGAGGCCTCCAGAGCTAGAGGAGCCTAGCTTCCCCATGCCAAAAGACCTAGGTGCCATACTTAAACGACTTTTGGCGTCGCCGAACATATCCAGCAGGGAGGAGGTCATCAGAACCTACGATCACGAGGTGAAGGGTCTCACTGTCGTGAAGCCGCTTCACGGCTGGAACGCCGGGCCGAGCGACGCCGCCGTCCTCAAACCCCTCGAGGACTCTTGGAGGGGGCTCGTCATATCCTGCGGTTTAAAGCCTCGATATGCCCTCATAGACCCCTACTGGATGGCGGCCTCAGCCATAGATGAGGCTGTGAGGAACAACATCGCCGTCGGAGGACGACGAATAGCGCTGCTAGACAACTTCACCTGGGGGAACCCCGAGAAGGAAGATCGCCTTGGAGGCCTCGTCTACGCCTGCCGAGCCTGCTACGATGTCGCCAAGGCCTATGGAATGCCCTTCATCTCCGGGAAGGACAGCCTCTATAATGAGTCGCCCCTCGGCCCGGTGACGCCTACGCTTCTCATCACAGCCCTCGGCATAGTCCCCGATATAAAGCGGGTCATAACCATCGACCTAAAGAGGGCTGGAGACTCCCTCTACATCGTCGGGGTGACCAAACCCGAGCTGGGAGGCTCAGAGTATTATCGCCTCATGGGCTTCCTAGGCGCATCGGTTCCAAGGCTGAACCCCTCAGAGACCATAAGGGCCTATAGGAGGCTGCTCGAGGCAATGGATAGAGGGATCGTCAGGGCCTGCCACGACCTCTCGGAGGGAGGGTTGGCCGTCGCAGCGGCGGAGATGGCCTTCACGGGCTGGCTGGGCCTTGAGATAGACCTTGACAGCGTTCCCAAAGAGTGCGTCATGCGACATGATCAGCTGCTATTCTCGGAGTCTAATGGCAGATTATTGGTGGAGATCCCTAAGAGCCGTGAATCCGAGTTCGAGGAGTTGATGGCCGATTCACCCCACGCCAGGATAGGGCGAGTCGTAGAGGAGGAGAACCTCATCATCCTAAGCGGAGGTGAGCCTCTGATCAAGCTCGGCTTAGAGGAGCTCATCGAGGCTTGGAAGACTCCATTGGGGGCGTAGCGATGAAGAGGGGTGAAATCAGGGTTCTCATCCTGAGAGCTCCGGGGACTAATTGCGACGCCGAGACGGCGAGGGCCTTCAGGGATCTCGGCGTCCACATCGATGTCCTCCATACTCAAAGGGTGTTTAGGGAGCGAAACCTAGAGGAGTATGAAATCCTAGTCTTCCCAGGGGGCTTCAGCTATGGCGACTATGTTAGAAGCGGGGCCATCTGGGCCAAAGAGTGCGAATATCATATAGGCCGAGACCTCGAGCGCTTCATCGACGAGGGTAGGGCTGTCCTGGGCATCTGCAACGGCTTCCAACTCCTCGTCGAAGCCGGCTTCCTGCCAGGCTTTGAGGGTAAATCTCGATATCCACAGGCGGCTCTGGCCAACAATGTCCCCGGGGGATATCACTGCCGATGGGTCTATCTAAGACATGTGAATCGAGGAGGCTGCCAGCTGACGGCCTCTATTCCAAGGGATGCGGTGCTCAGGATCCCGGTGGCTCATGGGGAGGGGCGCTTCCTACTGCCCAAAGACCTGGAGAGGGAGTATCTGAGGAGGCTCTACGAGAATGATCAGCTGGTGCTCCGCTACGCCAAGCCTGACGGCTCCTACGCTGAGGGTGAGTATCCCTACAACCCTAATGGGTCGTTTCACGACATCGCCGCCATCTGCAACCCCGAGGGTAACGTCCTCGGATTGATGCCCCACCCCGAGAGGGCCTACTATGGATGGCAGCTCCCCGACTGGACGAGGTATGAGGATCCTCCCCACTATGGGGATGGACGCCTAATCCTGGAGTCGGTCGTCAACTATGTCGAGAGGAGGTTTTAAGCCCCTCCCGATAGGCCTTCAACCTCCCCCTGATCCTCTCATCCTTCAGCGCCAGTATCTCAGCTGCCAGGATGGCTGCGTTCTTCGCCGAGTCTATCCCAACGACGGCAACGGGGACTCCTGTCGGCATCTGAACCATCGAGAATAGGGCGTCGAGGCCGAGCAGCCTAACAGCCCTCGGCACCCCTATAACTGGCCTCAACGTATGGGCTGCTATGAAGCCTGGCAGAGCAGCTGAGAGGCCTGCGATGGCTATGAAGACCTCCGAATCAACCTCCTCTAGGTATTGCCTCAAACCCTCTGGGTTTCGATGGGCTGAGTAGACGACGACCTCATGCTCTATCCCTAGCTCCCTTAGTATGCCTGAAGCCTTCTCACCCAATTCTCGATCGGATTTACTTCCGATGACTATGGAGACCTGCACCATATCATGAGAGGGTTGATTTAGCATCTTAAATGGCTGCCGAGTAGGGTTGAGGTTTGAAAAAGTCGTTTAGGTTATTCGATGTATATCGCCGGTCTGTAGGGCTTTGCCCTCTTGGCTCTGCCCTCGGGGTCTTTGATCCAAGGGTCTGATTCTCCGCAGATGGAGACTTCGCAGTTGAACTCGGCTTTGAGGAAGTCGGCTGCGTCTTGCAGCACTGTCAGCTCGTTGACGATACCCATCTCAAGTCTAGTCTTTATTCGATCCTCGGGGGTCTTCGTCACATCCTCGACGATGGCTCTGGCGAATTCTGGGACTTCTCTTGCTCTAACCCTCAACTCCTCGTCCTTGAAGCATTCCCTGATGAGGTTGCCGACGTTTAGCTCCCCTGCGAGGGCGAGCTCCAGGGCTTTGAGGTAGACCTTCCACTTCCAGCTTGTCGCCGTGTATAGGTGTATATGCTGAGGCTGTATGCTCGTCACCCTCAGTATGTGCTGTATGTCCTCGAGGCAGGCCTTTATGATGTCCTCCTTCTCCTCTAGATCCGGCCTTATGAGGCTCTCGTCGACCTTTGGCCAGGGGGCTGTGGAGACGAAGCCCTCGCCGCCTAGGGTCTCCCATAGCTCCTCGCATAGATGCGGTGTGAAGGGTGCGAGCATCTTCACCTGTGCCTCGGCCACCCTCCGTAGGACGTAGTTTATGGCCTTGGATCGCTGTTCTCTCTGCGGGGCCACTCGGCGTAGATACCATTCGAGGTCTTGATTCATGTCGTAGAGGATCGCATGTATGGATCTCCTCACCTTTAGCTCTTCCATCGCCTCCGTCGCCTCGGCTATGTGTCGCTGAAGTCTGCTCAGCATCCAGAGGTCGATGTCTCTCAGCTCTGAGGGGTCTCCCTGATGTTTGGCGGCCTCCATCACCCTGTCGTAGAGCCTTTCAAGGGTTTCTCTCATCGACTTCGCCAGGCTTCGGCTGAAGTCGGCATCCTTTATTGGTTCAGCTGTGGCCATGAGCGACAGCCTCAGCGGGTCGGCTCCGAACTCCCTTATGGCCTCTATGAGGGGGATGATGTTCTTCAGGGATTTACTCATCTTCTGCCCCTCCATGAGGACGCTTCCGTTGACGTAGATGCCCCTCGGCCATAGGTCTCTGGGGAAGATGGCTGTGTGGTTGAAGATCATGAAGGTTAGGTGATTCGATATGAGGTCTCGACCTGAATGCCTCGCATCAAGCGGATAGAAGTATAGGAACTCCTCACGCATCTTCTCCAGCTCCTCTAGGGGGATGCCAGTCTTCTCTGAAACCCTCATCGCCGAGCCTTCGCCGAGGAAGATGTAGTCCCAGAACTCTACGTCGAGGGTCTCGGGGTCTGGTTGAAGCCGTTTCAGATGCCTCACAACGGTGTAGTAGGCCATGTAGATGGTGGAGTCGGATAGGGCTTCGATGATCCAGTCCGGAGCCCAGGGGAGCCTTGTCCCCATGCCCACCTTCCTGGCGCAGGCCTTCGCCTTCAACCAGTCAATGACGTTCTCGAACTCCTGCCGGAACTCCCTTGGGATGATGGTCATCTCATCGAGGTTCTCGTGAGCCAGCTTCTTCCAATCTGGATCTCCATAGTTGATGAACCACTGATTCTCAAAGATCTTGACCACCACCTCCGTTCCGCAGCGGCAGTAAACCGGCTTAACGAGCTCATAGATGGTGGCGGCCTTTCCCTCTGCTATTAGATCCTTCTTCACGGCCTCCCTGGCGGCTTCGACTCTCATGCCTGCATAGGTTCCGGTGTTTCCCTTCATCAATCCGTTGCGGAACTCCTCTCCATAGACCTCTCTCGTAGCCTCCTCTAGCCTTGGATCATCCTGACTCTCTATGCCCATACGCTCGACGACCTCAGCAGCTGGCCACTCGCCATAGCTTGGAACCTCTATGATGCCTATCGGCTTCAGTGGTCTTACATCGCCGGGTCTCAGCCCCCTCTTCCTTAGAGCTGTATTAGAGAGGCCCTGCAGCGCCTTTAGGGCTATATAGTCGTAGGGGGCGTGAGCGGGCACGGACATGACGACGCCCGTCGCATGGTTTGGGTCGACGAACTCGGCTGGCAGTATTGGGATCTCGCTCCCCGTAGCCGGGTTCATAACTCTGTCACCGACGAGTTCAACGCCCTTCAATCGTTCCAACACCTCGACGCTGTGGCCTAGGAAGACGAGTTTCTCTGCTGCACGTTCACTGATGATCCAAGTTTCATCGTCTACCTTGGCCTTTACGTAAACCGCGTCGGGGTTGACCCAGATGTTGGTGACTCCGAAGACCGTCTCGGGTCTGAGGGTCGCCGTGGGATAGGTGAGGTCTCCAGCCCTGAACTTTATGGCTGTGAACTCCTGTATCTCGGGCTCCACGTCGCCGATGGTGTCATGCTGCCCAACGGGGTTTCCACAGTGGGGGCACCAGCCTACCGGGTGGCTTCCCTGGGTGATGTAGCCCCGTTGACGTAGCTTCTCAAACTGCCATTCGATGAACTTGCTGTAGTAGGGGTCGATGGTGGTGAACTCCCGTCGCCAGTCTATGCTGTATCCCATCCGCTTCATGCCCTGTTTTATCTCCTCGGTGAAGTATCGAGCCATACCTATGGGTGTCTCCAGCTCCTTCAGCCGCTCTCGGGGTATGTGGTATATCTCGGTGAAGGTTCCTATGAGGTCTTCATCCTCCTCCTTTAGGCGCTCGACCATCGCTATAATGGGCGTCCCGGTATAATGCCAGGCCATGGGCAGCAGAACATTATAGCCTTGCATCCGTCGATACCTTGCATGGACATCGGCGAGAGTGTAGGTTCTTCCATGCCCTATATGCTGAGGCGAGTTTGGATAGGGGTAGGCGACGGTGATGTAGAACTTCGGCCTCCCAGGGTCTGGGTCCGCCTCGAAGAGGCGGGCCTCCTCCCACCTCCTCTGCCACTTCTCCTCTATGGCAGCCCAATCGACCATGACAAATCCCTTCTCCTAACTGGAGACAGGTATAAGGAGTCTTCGGGGTGGATTAAAGGTTATGCGTAAACAACCCTACCCATATGAGTCTTCATAAAATGATTCGTATAGCTGTTAATTTGTCTCTGAGGCTGGATGAGAAGCTATATCTTCACGAGGAGGGAGCGGGAGCGATTGGTTAGGTGGCTGGAGGAAGGCTATGAGGATGACACCACTAGAATGATCTTCGTGGAGATCAGGAGGAATATGCCCCGGCTCTTCGGAGATCTCACCCTTATGCTGAAGGTGATGAGGGAGCTGATGCGTAGAGACCGCTGGGATCGACGTATGAGGCTGCCGAGGAAGCATGAGGAGAGATTAAAGGCCCTGAGGGCGTGGATGGAATTGTTATAAGTGGCCACCACTTATAGCGGATTCCCCTCGATTTACGGGTTTAACCTAATTGGCTTCGGAGGGCCTCCCTTATGGCCTCTTTGGCTTCCTCCAGCTTTGAGGGGTCTCCACCCCCTCCCTGGGCGAAGTGGGGTTTGCCTCCGCCCCCGCCTCCTATGACTTGAGCTAGAGCCCTGGCTAGCTTCCCGGCGTGGACTCCCCTCTCAACGGCTCTGTCTCCAGCCTTTACGATGAATCTCCCATCGATCTCTGAGAGGAGGATGGCGACGACGCTGGGGTCTCGCTCCGCGAGGGCGTTTCCCACCTCTATGAGGTAGTCTAGCGGGGTTCTCTCGGACTTCATGATGAGCTTCACATCCTCTATCTCCTCGGCCTCCCTCAGCAACCTCTCAGCCCTCGCCGTCGAGGCCTCCCTCATAAGGGCGTTCAGCTCCCTCCTCAGCCTCCTAACATTCTCCAGGGTGTTGGCTACGGCCTCTGGGAGCTTCTCCATCGGCGCTCCGAGAATCTCGGAGGCCTTCAGCAGGAGCTCCTCCCGGTGTTGTATCTCCTTCAATCCGTAGGGGCCGACAGAGTAGATGAGGCGCTCCACGCCGTCTTGGACTCGTTCTGTGGCGACGATCTTTATGATGCCCACCTCATGGGTGTTCTTCACATGAGTTCCGGCGCAGGCCTCCACGTCCCAGTCCTCTATCTCGACGACTCTTATCTCGCCGCCTGGGACGGCTCCGCCCTGGTAGAGCCTGAAGCCGTATCGTTCCTCAGCCTCATTTCGGGGCATCCATTGGCATCTGACGGGCCTCGCCTCCCAGATGACCTGGTTTGCGAGGCGCTCTATCTCCTCGATCTCGCTGCGGGTCAGCCTCCTGTAGTGGCTGACATCCAATCTGCTGTGTTCAACTCCCTTCTGTGTTCCAGATTGCCAGGCGTGGAGGCCTAGAACCCTCCTCGCCGCTCCGATGAGGATATGCGTAGCGGTGTGGCTTCGCATTAGGGCGTAGCGTCGATCCCAGTCGATGACGCCCTTGATCTCGTCTCCAGGCCTTAGAGGGTTGACCCCCTCAACCCTGTGAACTATCACCCCCTCCACCATCTCGGTGTCCACGACTCTCAGCTTCACGTCATCCTTGATCAGCCATCCAGTGTCTCCCGGCTGGCCTCCGCCCTCAGGGTAGAAGGCCGTCTGGTCGAGGACGACGTACTCCCCGTTGAGGACGGCTAGAACCTCAGCCTTGAACTCCTTCAGGTAGGCATCCTCGTAGTATAGAGCCCTGGTCTTCGGAAGCCCCCTCACATCGATGTGGGGTTTCTCCTCCACCAACTCGGCTGCAGCCTCCGCCATGTGTCTTCGGGCTACCCTAGCGTAAAAGTCCTCTGGCGCCTCGACTCTAACGCCCATCTGTGAAGCCGCCTCGCTCACGTCTTCAGGTGTCAATCCATGGGAGTCATAGAGTTCGACGAGCGTCTCGGCATCCAGGGTCTTTCTACGCCTCAGAAGTCTCCTCACGAGGCCTCCTCCCCTCTTGAGGGTTTCACGGTATTTGCCGAGCTCCACCTCCACCATCTCTAGGATTTCATCCCTCATCTCCCTGAGCTGTGGGAAGTCCCCACCCCAGTAGTCTATCTGGGCCTCCACTAGGTCGAGGAGCTTCGCCTCTATTCCAGCTCTGCGCAGCATCCTGTAGGCTCTGCGGAGCAGCAGCCTTGCGAGGTATCCCTCCTTCACATTCGAGGGGACGACGCCCTCTGAGAGGAGGAAGACGAGACCCTTAGTGTGATCCAACGCCGTATAGATGGCCTCCAAGGGTCTGAGGGTTCTCAGGAGCTCCCCCCTCTCCATCCCTAAGAGCTCTGCCAGCCTCCCCCTAGCCTCCAGGAGCTCCTCAGCCCTTGAGATGCAGGAGTGCTTAGCCGCCTCGGCCAGCAGTGATTCCTCGATGTCTATGCCCGCCTCCCTGAGCAGGTCGTCTAGTAGTGGGCCATAGATGGCGTGGAAGGCGCTTGGCGACCCCTGGCTTAGCCAGCTCCAGCGCTCTATGCCGTAGCCTGTGTCCACAACTCTACATGGCATAGGCTCCAGGCGGTCGTCGACGACCTTATACATCATGAAGACGAGGGTTGAGACCTCCAGGCCGGCGACGCATCCCTCTAGGTCGTAGCCTGCGTTTCCGCCTCCAGACCAGAGACCCTCCTTATAAGTGACCATCTCCGAGGGGACGCCCAGCTCGTCGCAGAGGAGTTCATGGTGGTATCTCACCGTCTGGTCTTTCCAATAAATCTCCTTCTTGCCTTCGTAGTTGAAGGCGTGGTGACCGCCCATCTCGAAGATGGTGAGGTGTCTCCCAAAGGTTGGACCTACTAGGTCTATGTCCTCGAATCTCATGCAGGGCTGGCTGACGACTAGGGGGTTATACGGCGGTGGTATGACGCCCTCGATGACGTAAGGCTGGAAATCGACGATGCTGGCTATGGTGACCATCAAGTCGTCTCGCCATCTCGCGACGACAGGGTAGGGCCTCACCCTGCCGTGGCCATGTCTCTCGAAGAAGGAGAGGAATCTTTCACGCATCTCCGAGACCGTCAGCCTCGTCTTCATGGGGGAGTTGCCGATGAAGGTATAGTGAACACAAGGCGCGTCTCCACAGGTCTCCTGATGGGGGTTCTGAGTCCAATAGTGGTTGCCGCAGAGGGGACACCGCTTCCTTATGAAGCCGTTCTCCTCAAAGAAGGGTAACCTAAACTCGTCTGGTGGAACCTCCAAGACGGCCAGCTCCTCGTTGAGGCTAGCCGAAGAGGGCGCTGAGCCCCTGGAGGTCCTCCTCTTCCTCCTCCTTCTCCTCCTCAGCCTTCTCCTCCGGCTTCTCCTCTTCCTCCTCCTCAGCCTTCTCAGGCGCAGCAGCCGGAACGGCCGCCGTCACCAGCGGAGCCTTAAGAGCCTCGTCGATGTCGATCTCCGAGAGGGCGGCCACTAGGGCCTTGATCCTCACAGAGTCAGGCTCGATACCGGCCGCCTGGAGGACATTTTCCAGTGCACTCTCGGTGATCTCCTTTCCAGCGCTATGGAGGAGCATCGCTGCGTATACATACTCTAGGGCCAAGACTCACCCCCCTCTGAACCGTAGATATGGGCTGAGAACCGACATTTAATCTTTCCTATTCGTCGTCTTTATCCCTTCAATCGCCGAATTAAATGCGGTGCCGGAGTTGAGGCGAATTAGGAGGAGGGAGGAGCTGAAGCTGGAGGTCAGCTCGGTTCTAAGCCCCTACGTCGAGCCCCTTGTCACCATCAACCCTGGAGAAACTATAGCGGTTGAAACTTGGGATGCCTTCGGTGGAATCGTAAAGCCAGGTCAGACCTATGCCCAAGCCGTTGAGAGAGGTGTGGAACTCAAACCAAATCCGGTGACGGGGCCCATCTATATCGAGGGAGCAGAGCCAGGAGACGCCTTGATCATCGATATACTCGATATAGAGCTGCCGGAAATTGGATCTCAGGCAGTTATACCGGGCTTCGGAGCCTTGGAGGGTTGGCTGAAACGATTGGAATCGGAGACAAAGTTCCACAGGATCGAGGATAACAAGATAATCTTCGAGAGGAAGGATGGCAGAACCATAATCCTGAAGGCAGATCCCTTCATAGGAACCATAGGCGTCGCACCGGCCTTTGAGGCCATCACCAGCTTGGCACCAGGCCCCCACGGGGGAAACATGGACTGCCCGGATGTGAAACCGGGAAACCGGTTGATGCTACCGGTCTTCAGACCTGGGGCCCTGCTCTCCCTCGGCGATGTTCACGCCCTACAAGGAGATGGGGAAATCTGTGGAACAGCTGTAGAGGTTCCAGCCGTCGTAAAGCTGAGAATCGACTTAAAGAAGGGATATAGCATAAACTGGCCGAGGGTGGAGTCCAGCGATGAGATCATGACTCTCTGCAGTGCCAGACCCCTTGAGGATGCGGTCCGCTGGGCCTTCTTGGAGCTCATCGATTGGATGCATAGGGATTATGGCTGGGATAGGATGGATGCCTACATGTATCTCAGCCTCACAGCCCGTATCAGGGTGGCGCAGGTAGTCGATCCGCTGTATACAGTGGCAGCCAAACTGTCGAAGAGCCTCCTTTAACCCTTTTCCCTCGTCTTGAAGAACAGCCAATTTTTGGGGTTCTTCTTAAACCTCACCAGCGCGTATCGACCCTTGAGTTTCTCACCGTTGAGCCAGAAGACGATTTTATCCGGCTTACGACTCTCAAGAGTGTAGGTGCCCCTATCCCAGATGATGACCCTCCCGGCGCCATACTGCCCCTCGGGGATGACGCCCTCAAAGTCGATGTAGTCGAGGGGGTGATCCTCAACCTCCACGGCCAGACGCCTAACACCCGGCTCCCGCGGAGGCTCCTTTGGGACGGCCCAGCTCTTCAAGACGCCATCCATCTCCAGGCGCAGATCCCAGTGTAGATGTGAGGCATAATGCTCCTGGATCACGAACCTCCGAGTCTTCGACTCCACTTCTCGCTCCTTCATACCATTAGAAAAGATGGGCCCTTCTTATATCTCCCTTTGGAGGATCAAGCCCCATAGAGCCTCCGTGTAACATGTTGAATGTCCTTAGCGAAGTCATAGAGCTCCTCAGGGGAGATAGATATCAGGCTAGACGCCGTCTTACTAGGCTAAAGCTGGATGCCTATAAATCGAGGCCGAGAATATCCTCCACTTCACAGAATCTGATGATAAGAGTCATCCTGGTTCAGGATAGTCTTAAGGGAGAAGACTAGAAGGTTTAAATGACGCGTCTCTTGTGGAATAGGTAATTTGGAGAGATATATGATTCTAAAAAGGATGGTTGATATCTATCAATAATTAAAGAAAAAATAAAAGTAAGTTGTAAGAATTCATAAATGTGATATCGTTCGGCATTCACAGATTCATGTTCTATAGGGGTCGAAGACTATATGGATTAGTCATCGAGGCCATCTCCAGGCCAGGAGTTCTAGCAGATGTCACAAGGATCATAGCGGATAGGGGTTTGGATATAACCTATTGCTCCACAAAGATCGTGAAGGCTGAGGAACGAGGGATGATTCTTCTCTTTCTAGATTTCACCGAATCGGATGCTGAGCCGGATGAGTTGGTGGAGTGCTTGAGGTCGCTAGAGTTCATAGAGCGGGTGGAGGTGATAAGGCCGACTTTTGAGGGGTTCATAGCCGATATGGTCACCTTTCCGCTGACCATTAACTCTAGTAGAGCCGTCATCATGGATGAGAATATCCTTAGGGGTTTGTTCCTAGGCTTCAGGGAGCGTCTTGGCAGTGGCGGTGAGGCGATGCTCTATCACCTAGGCTTGGAGGCGGGGAGGAATAGAGCTGAATACGTCGATAGGATGGCCGTGAAGATCGGGATTGAGGGTCTAAGGGAGAGAATCGAGATCGTTTCAGGGGTCTTCCGCTCTCTAGGCTATGGGATCATGGAGCTCCTAGATTTGAGGGAGGAGCCTCCCTATGTCAATATCAGGCTTCACAGCTCCATAGAATGCGAGCTGGGGAGGGGCGCCGGAAGACCCTTCAGCCAATTCCTTCGAGGCGCAATAGCTGGTTTCACTTCGGTGCTCTTCGATCGAGATATGTTCGCCCTGGAGAAGAGATGTATTGCTCAGGGAGACCCTTACTGTGAATTCGAGGTGACGCCCAGATAGGCGAAGATGTTTATTAGACCTAAAAACCATAGATTTGGAGGCTTGAGACGCTTAAAAATTGTCTTCGAACCCTATGGGAGGAGACTTGAGATCGAGGAGGGGAAGAGCATCCTAGAGGCTGCCAGGAGGGCCTCAATAGGGCTGAGAAGCGAATGCGGCGGTCTAGGTCTCTGTGGGAGATGCCGGGTGATCATCGACGACTTGAAGGCTGTAAGCCCGCCGACGGAGGCTGAGAGGAGACTTCTAGCCCCCCAGGAGCTTGAGAAGGGCGTCAGACTCGCATGTCAAACCCGAATCCATGGAGACATCGTCGTCAACATCCCCCCCGAGAGCAGGGTTGAGGCTCAGAGAATAGAGGTTGAGGGCCTCAGGAGAGTTGTTGAGCTGGAGCCTATGATATGGAAACTCCATCTAAAGCTGGAGAGGCCGAAGCTCGGCGACAGGAGAGGCGACCTCGAACGGCTGCTGGAGGCCCTTGGAGGCGGCGTGGATGTCGAGTGGGAAGCCGTCAAGGAGCTTCCAGAGGCTTTAAGGGAGGGGGATTGGGAGGTCACAACTACCCTATGGGATTCAACCATCATAGCCGTAGAGCCCGGGGACACGACGAAAAACCTCTATGGATTAGCCGTCGACATAGGGACCTCAAAGATCGTCGTCCAACTCGTCAACCTCTCAACGGGGGAGGTTGTCTCAACCGGAGCCGTTGAGAATCCCCAGGCGATACATGGCGAGGACATAATGGCGAGGATGACCTACGCCATGGAGTCGTCTGAAAACCTGGAGGAGCTTCAGAGATTGGCGGTTGAAGGGGTGAACGAGGCTTTCAAGGAGGCTTTAAGCAAAGCTGATGTCGATGAGATAGCCGTCTACGAGGCCGTCGTCGCCTGTAATACGGCCATACACCACCTCTTTCTCGGCCTTGATCCCCGATACCTAGCTGTCTCCCCCTTCACACCCGTCGTTAGACGAGGCTTCAACGTCAGGGCGAGGGATCTCGGCCTCCAAATCGATCCAGGGGCGAGAGTCTATACGCCGCCGGTGGTAGCTGGCTTCGTCGGAGCTGACGCCATCACGGATGTCATCGCCACAGGTCTCCACGAGGCTGAGGAGTTGTCGCTGCTCATCGATGTCGGCACCAACACCGAGGTCATATTGGGTGATAGAGATGAGCTCTGGGCCTCCTCGTGTGCTTCTGGACCGGCCTTCGAGGGGGCTCATATAAAGGATGGGATGAGAGCCGTAAGGGGAGCCATAGAGCGCATCTGGATAGACGAAGACCTTGAGGTGCGATACGAGACCATAGGGGATGTGAAACCCCTAGGCCTCTGCGGCTCAGCCGTCATCGACGCGGTAGCTGAGATGCTGAGGAGAGGTGTACTAAACCCCCATGGAAGGATCGCAGCCGAGGGGAGACGTATAAAGCCTGGGCCTCCAGCCGAGTTCATCATCGCCTGGAGCAGCGAGACGGCCACGGGGAGAGATATAACGCTGACGGAGAGGGACGTCAATGAGATACAGCTGGCCAAGGCGGCCATCTATACGGCTTCGAAGATATTGATGGAGCGTAGGGGCGTCGAGCCCGACGACATAGAGAGGCTCTACATCGCAGGGGCCTTCGGAAGCTACCTAAACCCTGAGAACGCCAAGGAGATAGGGATGATACCGGATGTCCCCTTAGATCGCATCAGGGTGGTGGGCAACACAGCCGTGGAAGGGGCGAGGCTGATGCTCCTATCAAAGAGGCTGAGAGATGAAGCCGAGAGAGTCGCGGAGGAGATGAGATACGTGGAGCTCTCCAACGACCCAGATTTCCTAAACCTATATCCAAGAGCCCTATACTTGGGGAGGTTCACCTAATCCTGATGATCCAGCCATCCGCCTTCTCGAGGTAGGATTTAGCCTCCTCCCTCGTCGCCAGATGTATCTGGAAGGGGTGGTAGTAGGGTAGTCCAGCCTTCTCTATGATGCTCTCCTTGGTCTCAGCCCTCCCCAGGACTCCCCGTGGGAGCTTATCTACTATGATTAGGATGTCCACGTCACTTCCTCCAACGGCTTCCTCCCTAACGACGCTTCCGAAGACATAGACCTCAGCCTCCGGTACGACCTCTTCAACTGCTTCGGCTATCTTCTCAGTCCATCTCCTCCAGCTCCTCACCATCTCGGCTCTCCTTCTAAGCGTATCCATGAAGCTCATGGCTGTTGCAGCCCCTCGATGAGTTTAATCAACTCTCTCGCAAGGCTAACGGCGTCTTCGGCATCCTCCCTGAAATACTCCTTCTCAGAGTATCTCGCCATCAGGTAGGCATCCTCAAGACTTGAGATCCTCACCCTGTTATCTCTTATAAATCTCCTAAGACGCTC
>Ga0190363_1000319_pt1 | contig 28058 bp, 46 predicted proteins | sample 48721867_MG_FD_161272 | JGI IMG/M metagenome (GOLD analysis project Ga0190363, IMG submission 161272) | Hydrothermal vent microbial mat bacterial communities from Southern Trench, Guaymas Basin, Mexico - 4872-18-6-7_MG | ecosystem: Environmental > Aquatic > Marine > Hydrothermal vents >... | reverse complement strand
AGGTAATTCTGATGTTTGATGAGGAAATTGAGGATAGTAAAATTGAGAAAATAAAGAATGAAAAAGTTAGAAACTTCCTTAAATCGTTAAATTCTATAAGAGAGGTTCAAAAGGAATATATGGTTAAGCGAGAGGAGATACAAACCCTCTATTGGAGGGATGAAGATATAAACAGAAAATTACTGGAATACAACAGACTTCTAAAAATTGCCAAAAGAAACAAATTTTGCTTTTCAACTGTGATTGATCGTATAAGGAGAAATATCTTCTTAACAAGAAATGGGATAAGGTATGCCTCTGTATATTCTTCAATTACTTACGAGCCAAGTATATTTCTCTTGAAATTTATAGCAGAAAATCACTACAACGACCTAATCAATTGTGCGAGAAACATTTTAGGCGAAAAATCTTCGGATGTTCCAGAATTTCTCAAAAAATTCAAGAATGAGAATGAAAAGATAGAGCTTTTAAAGAAATTCCTTAATGCCGTAAAAGAAATTCAATTTCCAACCTCCATTAGTAGAGAGGTTGATTTAAAGATAATATTAATTGAAAGTTATGGTAGTTTTAAGGAGTTTCCTGTTAGAAGAATAGAGTTAGACACAAGTGGAAATTGGACGCTATACAGAGATTCTCACGATTATGAGTTCTGTTCTGTATCTAATTCAACAGAATTTCTCAATATAATTCAAATACCAACATCGATACTTAATGAGATGGTAGAAGAGATGAAGGTTAAACTGAAAAAGATTATTGAGCATAATAATAAAGTTTTAAATAAATTAGTAGATTTTGAGGCATTACTTATATCAAAAAAGTTGTGAGTATGCCTTGTGTAAAAATTGGGAGCATAACGATAAAAAATATGATTTGCTGAATTATTGTAGGTGAAAAAATGTGTAAATATATGATTCGCTTCGGTAAGTTTTTTGTTTGCTTCGAATGTAGATGCTTTGGAACAGATAATGTTGTTTATAATTTTAAATTCCAAAAAATATGGGAGAGAGAAAATAATACTTTTAGGTGAAAAAAATGGAGGATATGGTTATTAGAACATTAGAGAAGTCATACAAAGCAAAAACAACAGTATTCCTGTTAGGGGTGCCGGGAATTGGCAAGAGTGAGCGAGTTTATAAATGGGCAGAAATGAAAGCAAACGATTTAGGGAAGAAATTCGCTGTATGGCACGAGCTAACGCTTGAGGAAAAGTATGAGGTAGTCAATAATGTCAAGGATTACTTCATCCTCGTTGATTTAAAATTACAATCGATAGGTTCTCCAGAGAAAATATCAGGTGTTCCAATAATACTTAACCACAACACTAAAGCTAAAATTGTCTGGCAACCACCACTATTCGTTGAAGCTCTTAGCAAAAAAGAAGCGACAGGAGTTCTTTTTCTGGATGAATTCAATATGGCATTACAGAGTTTACAGAGCTTGGCATTTGAAATAACGCTACAGAAAAAGATAGGCGAATGGAAACTAAGCAATAATGTTTCAGTTGTGTGTGCTGGGAATCCTATGGAGAGCAATATAGCTGCACAACCGCTATCTGAAGCAATTAGGGGTGGTAGGGTTGTGATGCTAGAAGTTCCTATTCCATCTCCTGACGAGTGGATAAGCTGGGCAACGAAAAATGACATAGATGCGAGAATAATAAGCTTCGTTAAATGCTTTGGTGAGAGTGTTTTGTATAAAGTTCCAGATGGTGAAGAAGAGCCTCTAACATGCCCAAGAAGTCATCACCTTCTATCTAAGCATATTAAGGGAGAAGATGACATCAACTTCATAAGAACTCAAGCAGAAAGCTGTTTAGATATAACTACAGCTTCAAAATTTATCGGTTATGTAAAAAATATGTATCAGCTTGACTACAGGAAATTCTTGCGAGATTTCGATGAATTTACCGAACTATCGGACGAGAACCAGTATGCCATAATTACATTAATCGCTCAAAACATTAAGCATATAAAACAAGATGAAATAGTGAGCTTCATACAAAAGTTGTCTGGATTTGTTCTTGAATATGCAGCAATATTGTTATCATTAATAAAAGTTGAGCACGGGTTGCCTAGTGTTAAAAAGATTTTGAGAAATCTTACAAAAGATCCAGAATTGATAAGAAGAATCGGCTATCTGGTTATATAAACCGCCTCTTTTTTTATTTTTTAGAATCCAGATGATAAATATGATAAGCATTAGAGATAGGTTCTCAAAAGTTAGGTATAGGGTTTTGAGGGACTGGCCTTTCTACGGCGAGATTTCTGCATCTCTAAACCACGAATTTATAGATTCAGACTTTATACCGCTCATGGCGACGGATGGAAAAAATATCTTCATAAACCTAAAAAATATTGAGAAACTTGATGATGCTGACATATTTTTTAGTTATATTCACGAGATAAAGCACTGCATGCTCCTACACCACCACATTCACAAGCGATTTTCCGATTTAGATATGTTCATTCTCAACATAGCCGAGGATATAATCGTTAATGAACTAACTATAAAAGAATTTCCTCCAACATTTGAGTTTCGGCAGAAGCTCGCAACTAAAGAGAAGTATGAAGAGTTAAGGAACTTGGATGTTTTGAAGCTAAGTTCGCTTGAGATTTACCATATCATTTATAAAAGGTTTAAGAAGATATTATCGAAATTCAAACTCTTTGGAAAGGGAGGCAAATCTTCTTTGCCAACAGGTGGAGTTAAAGGTGGTGGGATAGGCGATTTTATTAAGGATTTGGAGAAAAAAATGTCTGCTTTTTCTAAAGAAGTTGATAAAAAAGTTCAGAAAGGGGAGATTTCAGAATTCGAGGGATGGACTTTAAAGTATGCTTTTAAAGATTACCTGTTGAGAAAGAAGTTTCAAAATATGAGCGAGGAGGAAAAGAAAAAGATAATAGGCGACATCAAGGATGCGATTTTTAGGGGCTATCACTTGGCAAAATTGAGGGGAACTTTACCCGCTGGCTATGAGAAACTAATAGAGCACTACTTCAAAAGAGTCAGGGACTGGAGAAAAGTAATAAGGATGGAAATCAGCGAAACCATAAAAGGAGACTTTACTTGGCAGAAAATATCAGACACTCTACAAGCGTTGCACGTTGCTGGATTTAAGCAAATAGGAAACCTACCATCTTTGGGAGAAGGATATTCGGCACCACCAATAGTTATAGGTCTAGATTCATCTGGAAGCATAGATGATGAGGATTACAAGCTTTTCCTGGATGAGGTTTATTCCGCTCTTGTAACTCTTAACCTACATTCCGTAGATGTAGTCATATGGGAGGCAGAAGTTCAGAAAGTTCTTAAATCTAAAACTGGTTGTGTTAAGGAGATTATGAATTTCATCAGAAGAAGGAAGGGATATGGAGGAACAAACTTGAGGAGCTTCATTAGATGGTGCAAGAAAAATGCTAGGAACAAGACTGCGATAATACTAACAGATGGATATGTGGAAGAGGATATAAACAAAAATGATTTCAAAGTTTTTAAGAAGGTTGTTTTAGTTATAAGCCCGAGAGGGAATTATGAGAAGATGGTTAAGCTTAAAAACCAAAAAATAAAGGTTATAAAGATGAAAAAGAAGTGATTTTAAACCTACTTGACGAGAGAGCGGCGGTGAAATTATGAAAGTCATATGTAGTCCAGATTTTGTCTCATTGATAGAAGATGAAATAGAATTGAGAGCAGTCAAACTATACGAGAGTTTAGAAATCACACTATATGAGAATGATAGATACGAATTTAGCTTTAGTGTTGCAGTCAAGCTCGACCTTTTAAAATTTTTTGAGTTCGTAAAGAGCGAAAAGGTGGTGAAAAAACTTAAAGAGATTTTTACTCATAACAGATTTGAAAATCATAAGGAAAAAGTTCAAAGAAGAATAAGAGATATTGTTGAAAGCGATAAAAAAGTTGATGCAGAAAAGGAGTTAAACAAAATAATAAGGTTTCTTGATAACGATGCATCCAGACAAAATAAAATAAGTGAAATATTTGCTTCTTTTGACAAACTCGGCGATTGGGAATATATGTGTAAATTAATTGGAGATAAGCTTGTAATCTTGTTTAGAATTCAAGGTTGGAATCAGAGAGATTCTGAAAATTACATCTGTGTTGTTGGGAAGGATGATGCCATAATAAGGAAATCGAAAGGCAATTCTCTGATAACCATTCACGATGTAATTATGAAAGGAAAACTTGAAAAACTAAACAAATTGAGAGAAATTGATGAAAGGGATGTCAAATCTTTATGTAAAGAGGGTAGTAGAGCTTTAGGCAAGGGAAAAATAAAATCTCCAAGTTTCTTTTTAAAATCGCTAGCTTTAGAATATGGCGGTAAAGAATATTATGATTCGCTCTTATCCTACCTAATCGCAAAGGGTTTGTGAGTTAAAAATATGAGAGAAAATAAAAAGTTTAGGGTAATAAGCTTACACTTCACCAACAAGTGTAATTTGAACTGCCCTATGTGCTATAAAAAAGACGATAGTGGAGAGGCTCTACCTCATTCATTCTTCCTAAAACTTGTTCCTTATTTGAGCAAGATAACACACCAAGTTGCTCTCGGCGGTGGAGAGCCTTTTATGTGCCCAGATTTTGTTGAGAAATTCTCCAAAAAATGTAAAAAATACAACCTCATATGTAATGCGACTACTAATGGAACTCTAAAGGATGAGATAATTGAACACTCGAAATATTTAACTATGTTATCTGTATCCTTCGACAAATACAAGGTATCAGACTTAAGAGAGCATTTAAATCTGCTTAAAGAATTGAGGGAGAGCGGGATTAGAATAGGAAGCAACTTGCTAATCGACAGCGATATGTTCAAGCCTCCAACTGTTTTCGTCAAGCTGGTTTATTTGCTGTTTTCTCAAGCCGAAAGGGTTTTTGCTCTTTATCCTAAAAACTGGGAGTTCATACCAATTCTAAAATATAAAATTTACTACGAGTTTTTATCCATAAGGTTCAAGCATTTCTATATAGATGATTTAACTTATAAAATCCTATCGGAGAACAGGTATAAAAACTGGAGAGAGCCTTGCCACTACGGGAAAGATATAATAAATATAAATATGGATGGAACTATAACGGGTTGTTCGTTTTCTAAAGATGTTGCTATGAAAATTGAGAAACCGAAGGACTTGCTAAAGGTTTCGGAGATTAAGTTTAAGGAATTTTACTCTTGCCCTCACTTGAGGTGTTAGGATGGAGATAAGGATTACTATGGGTATAAGAAGAGAATATGGCTCTTATTTCTACATAAGCTGGTTTGAAGGAGGTAAAGTCAGACAATCTGCATATATATGGGGAAATTGGGTTATGAATTTCGTTGAGAAATTTATGAACAGGTATGGAGAGTTTGTATACTGGGAATTTTTTGAAGTTGCCTTTGAGGTTGATGATGAGCATGCAAAAAAGTTTTTGAATATAATAAACAATCTTTCAACCTCTAATTGGAGGAAATACAAAAAACTCGCTAGCAATATTGATGATTTTGATAAGGTTTATGATGACATTATGCTGGATATTATATCTGAAAAATTGTAGTTATAGGTGAGAAAATGGAAGATATATTAAATCCAAATTGCTCCGAAGCTGTATTTAGGTTCTACACCCTAGATCCAAAGAAGATACAATTCATACTTCAGGCTATAGCCGACGAGATATCTGCTAACACAGATGTTGAGGAATTCAAAAACCAGAAAATACCACTATTCAAAACTGCAGAAGAATACGATACAAATTGGAGTGGAGAAACCTCATATTCTACGAAACATTTAGAAGCATTTAGGAAAGCAGAAAATCAGGAAGAATGGGCTAAATTGAGAGAAGAAATTTCTAAAAGAGAGTATCCGAATGTGCTTCTAAGATCTGTTGCTGGACTTGGAGATAACGAAGCTATAATAACCATCGAGAAGGATAAGGGAGCTTTCAGGTTGAACATAGGAAATAATGATATATCAAATAACACTACCGGTTGGATTGAAAAAATCAAAAGTTTGGGAATAAAGGTAGAGGAGGCAGAAACATGCCCAGAATTACAAAAATATGCTCGTGACTGTACCTGCGGGATAGTTTTCTTTGAGTAGGGGTCTGAGACCCCTCTTTTTTTTACTTATAAGGTGATGATATGCTAAAAAAGGAAGTTTTGATATGTGATTTGTGTAAAACGAGAATAGCTGAACACAAATGCCTTCAGTGCGGAAGAGATTTGTGCCCAAATTGTGCCTATGGGATTGAAATATTTACAGGTGAATATCCATACCTAATGAAGATTGTTTACGGGACTGACAAACCCTCAGAAATTCGCATATGCAGAGAATGTCTGGATACCATAATCAAAGGTATTAGAAAATTAGATGAAAGTGCAGTTGAGGAATTGCTAAAAAACTTTTTGTCTGAAATTTTTGGAACGATAATCGCTGATAAATTGTAGTTATGAGGTGTTAGGATGGATAAAGAAGAATTAATTAGGCAGATTAACAACTTGCCGATATTCGAGTTGAGGAATGTAGCGATAAAAAAGGACAACAAGTGGATAAATCAAGCCCATTTGAGAGCAGTGGTTGAAGTTGGAACTACCAAAGCTATCGCAATAGTAAGCGATAAATACGAGCTTGTTCAGTTCAAAGATGTTTTCCTGCCAGCTGTCGAGCAAGTTGATAGCATACGATTAGGAGTTGTATTGAACTACAAGGGAAGGTCAGAAATGATAGTAATACCAGAGAACAACGATATAGGGTTGAGCTTGAGGAACAGCGTCGATTTGAGCACGGCAGTGCTCATAAGGTTCGTAGCAATTCACGACGGACTTTTCATATACATACCAAAAAATGTTGAGAAAATAAGAAAAATTCATGTTAAAGGAGTTAAAGATGCTATAAAGAATTACACAGAAATACTAGGAAATGTCAGGGATACCTGGAAAACCATAGTCGAAAAGTTCTCAAGCTATATCTTGAGCGAAAAAGAGATTTCAGATATACTTGAAGAGCTTAAAGTTGGTAAGCGAATAGAGAAGCAAATAAACGCCATAGCTATGCTGGAGGATGTATCTCTATGGAAACTGCTAATAACGATAGTTAGGGAAATATCAAAGAGGAGGTTCAAAGACGAAGTCAAGAGGCAGGAGAAAATAGAGGGAATTTGTAATTTGATTTACGAGTGGGCAATAGCGATGAATCTTTAAGTTAAGAGAAAACTAAAAATTGTGATAGGATGTCAAAATTTGTAATTACTGTAAATGATTTGGTTAAATGGATTAAAGAAGGTGCCAAATTTGAAGATTTGGAAAAACTGCCTGTGAAATGCGAAAATTGTGGGTTTAGAGATTTGTTAGGAAAATTTTTAGATAGAGCCAGTTGGGAGATAGATGATACTGTATATGTTAATATTGGAAATTCTACTATTAAGTTTAAGAAATATTTAAGGTGTCCGAAATGCACTAGCAGTTTTGTTGGGATAGACACAAAGGATTTGCCAGATTATATTTCTGTTATGATTTGAGGTGATAAAATGAAAAAGAAATTAGATGATATGTTGCTAAACCCGAATTGCTCTGAAGCGGTGTTTAAGCTGGATGGAAAAGAGTTTAGAGTGTCAACAGACTGGGGCGAAAGCATAGAAATTTTTGCCGAGGAATTAATCTCGATGAAAGACGACCTGCAAGAAGAGCCATTCTTCGAGTTCGTTGAGAACAATGGTGGCGGTGCAAATTTCGAGGAAATAGAAACTGTAATAACGCTATTCACCCTATTAAAGAAGGGAGAATTAACAGAAGAAGAATTCAAAAAAGTGGCCAGCAACGTATGGAACTATGGAAAAAAACCAGATTATGTGGATAACAAATATGTTGCGATAAAGGAGCGTGAAGGAATAAGAATATTTAAAAAAGTTAAATCAATACCTACACCACAAAGCTATCTGAATATTGGAAAAGCGATTATTATTGGGAACAAGTGTATATTATTTGAAGGAGATGAGGCTAAGTGGACGGATCGAGTCATAGTGTGCAAGCGAGCGAAAATAACTAAAAAGCTAATGAACAGAGTATTAGTAGGGATGATAGCCAAAAAACTGTAAATGAACTGTAAATGTGGAAACAAAACCTCCAACCACAAGGCTAAAGGTTTCTCCCGCCTTTAGCCAGTTTCCTTTCAAATATGCTCTAAGGGAGACAAAACGAAAGTCAAGTCGAAAGAGGTTTTGCCACAAAATTAGTATAAAAGGAGCTGGTAGCAATATTGGAGAGGGCAACACCCTCCCGTTCACCTCCTGCCAGTTCCTGTATAGAAATGAGGCGAAAAAAAGAAAAACCCCTTCTATCAACAGGAAAGGTTTATTTTGACTACAAAAGACATTCCTCAGTTTTAATATGTGGGAATTGTGGTAGTAGAACCATATTCAGGAGAATTAACAGGAGCTATAAAGTCAAAAACATCAGATGTGCGAAATGTAAATTCCTTCACCATATAAGTAATCTGGAAATAATTAATAGATAGTGATAATATGAAGTTTAAAAGGTTCAACAAAACTTATGTGAGCATAAAAAAGCTCTTCGGTCTCGAAAACTATGAAGTAGAGCCTATGAAAACTATATTGACTATAGCACTGCACATATCGAGAGAGGAGGATAAAGTGATAGGGTTTCAGATTGAAAAAGTAAGGAAATGCATCTTTTGTAAAGAGCCTACTTCTTTATATGCAATATTCCAAAGATCAGACAGTAAAAAACTTTTTATGCATCCAATATGCCACAACTGCCTGAAATTTAGGTTGGAATCATACATCAAGCTCCGAACAGCGTTCATGCTTACTGTTCTACGAGAGACCACAGATTATTGGATAACACGATTATAAAGGTGGTGTGTTGAATCCTCGAGCTAAAAAGATAAAAATTACAAAAATAATCAAAAAATTCAAAACTCACGGGTTAATATGTGTTATTTGTGTTGTAGATGGTAGGCATTATACAGGGTATGTGGGAGTTCCAAAATACCATCCGCTATACGGGAAGGATTATGATTACGCAACTAAATACGTTGAATGCCACGGAGGATTAACTTACTCAGGGAAAAAAGTTCTCAATTTTAAGCCGAGAAACACTTGGTTTTTTGGCATGGATTTCGCACATGCTTTTGATGTCTGTAAGGGCATATACATAACAAACCCTCATCATCCTCCTACACACCCTACAATTAAGCCACTGGTATGGACTATTAAAGAAGTTGAAAGAGAAGTCAGACACCTTGCTAAGCAATTGAAGCTTGAAAATTTGCTAGCAAAAAATCTCTAATATTTATCTCTATATTACAAGTTTAGGAACATATATATAGGAAGAAAATGGGGAAATATAAAAAAATATTCATCCAAAGGTTTAAGGAAGAAGGAGGGTTGAGGGAGCTTCCATCCAACGCTTTAGATATAGTCGTTCTACCAAAAGTTGGGGATTTGAAAACGAAAGTGTCCATCGAGGTTAGAAAGCCAGAGATAGAGAAAACTAAAGAGGGCGAAGTCAGATCCTTCAGAACAACTTCAGCTATAACGGTTGAAAACATAATAATGGCTTTGACTGAAGCATTGGGCTTGCTTAATGCAGAGAAAGGCATACTTGACGAAAGCAACGTCGATAGGGAACTGAAGCATCTTATAGATAAAATAAGAATATCTTATATAGAGGCTATTAGAAAATATAAAGAATTGAAGGGTTAGAATGTCAAAAACATTTACCGAAATACCTACACTAAAGGAAAGGTTATCGATAATATATGAATACTTGACTTATGTTCAAAAACATCCAAATCTAACGGTTGGTAGGCTTAAGGAAAAGTTCGCCAAGGATAAGGACTTGAGCAGATATACAGTTGATAGGATAGACGATTTTTGCTGGTTCGCCGGGCTTATAGAAACGACCTACAAGCTGGTTAAAAGAGTTCCAAGAGCCTTTAGAACTTTAACAGATAGAGGATCGTCTGTTATTCTGAGAGGATACCTGACGCTTGGAGATTTTGCCGAAGCTCCGGAGTGGGTTAGAAGAGCTATAACACGGAAAATACCACCCATAATATGGGGGAAAATATCAATTCCACCATTCACATTTTACCTGAAATCCGATTGGAAATACAAACTATATGTTTTAACACCCAAAAGCTGGATAGACAGGTCTTGGCAATCAGACTTATTCGGGAAATCATATTCGGTTAAGCACCGAGCGATAATATTTTTACAAACTTTTGAACTAGCACCAGACTATTTCGCAGGATACACTTTTTTTGATTACCCTGAAAGCGTGAAGAGGAAAAGAAGAGCCGTTAGGAGAGTGCCTTCGAGATGGAGAACCATGAAGTTTGATCCAAACAACCTAATCTCGGTTAGAAGAATTGGAAGGAAGGATGATATGATAAAATGGGAGGTAGATTTTTCCACCTTTGCCAGCGAGCTTGTAAAAATAATCGATATGCATAGCTTGTTTTTTTTAATTGAATCCAGGAATTATAAAGCAGAAAAGGTTGAGGAATTATGGGAGTAATGGAAAAAAGGTTTAAATTTTACGTTATAGTGAACTGGAAGAACGGCAGGGTTAAGGCGGTTAAGAGAAAGCCGAAAAAGGTTTCTGGTTATGACATCCCAATTTTGTTTGATTTAACCGTGAAAATACCAGAGCCAACTGAGATGAAAGCCAAGGCAGAAGTGATAATACCGCAAAAAAGGTTGGAGGAAATGGTTTTGGAGGCGTTGTGATATGATATTGTGTGAAGATTGTAAGGAAACTTTATCAATCGGTAAGTGTAATATTTGTAATAAGCCCATATGTAGGTATTGTGGATACTTGGTAGTAGGCCACTTTAGCGGCAAGAAAAAATTTAGTTTTGAATTTTTAAATCCCATATCACCTGAGGTCAAGGGAAAGCCAAAGCTGCCATTGTTATGCAAAAAATGTCTTGAAAAGATAGCGAGAGAATGGAGGAAAAAAACCAATAGAAGAGAACGCTTGAACGAGCTTTCGAAGTCATTTTTGGAAGTTTTGATAACTCAAACCATAGCTGATAAGTTGTGATTTTATGGTATGCCCAAAATGTAAAGATTTGGAAAAGATAGAGAACGATTACACGAAGGAATTGTGCAAAAGTATCAATGAGCTAAGCAAGTCCATAGACGATATAAAGGAAAACATTGGAGCTTTCTGTATAGATTGCCCGAAAAAGGATAAAAAAGGATTGACTTCAAGGGAAAAAAACCTGAGACTGATAGTAAAGATAGGGGAAGGAAAGGAGCTTCCAGACTGTCCTGACTGTAAAAAATACAAAGATACCACGAACTGGATCTTGAGAAACGCATGGATAAAGAGCTTGAATGAAATTCACACTAGACTTAAAAAACAACTTAAAATAATGGAAAAGAATTGCGATGGGTGTCCGAAAAAAAGCGAAATCTTCTCAACTTACTACATGCCCAACACAAATGTTCATAAGTGCTTCATATGCGGAGAAGAAAAGAAAGGTGCGTGGCTAATACTACCAGAGAGAAAGAGAGTTAAGGGATACGAGGTTATTGAAGGCGGCAAGTGGTTGTGTAGGGATTGTGAAAAGCATTACTTCATAAATTTCGATTATCCAAAAATAAAGAAAAAGAAAGTCGAGCATGAAGAAGTAGTTGTTTGCGATGTTTGTAATAAGGTTATGGAAAAATCTAAAATTGAAGAGCATTTCAGCTATATGATATCTAAGGAAAAGGAATTGGCGAAAGAATCAATTGATAGGTATGAGAAATTCTTAGTAAAAGCAAGAAAACTGTTGAGAATGAAAATGGACAAATTAAAAATACTTAAAGACAGGAGAAGTAAAGCCAAAACCAAGGTCGAAATTAGTAAGCTCAAGGAAAGTATGAAAAAGGCAAAAAAGAAACTGGAATCCTTAAAAAGAACTAGACCAAGTCATGAAAAGAAATCTTGGCATAAAGTGGACGGTATAATCTTTGAGTATATGGGCAGAAGGTATCTGTTGAGCCACGGCGGAATAAACGAAATACACTAAAAGTATTTATATTACTTTGACCATAATTTATACATTACATTGGTGAACGAATGAACGAAATAAATTTAATTAAAAAATTTAAGAATAAAAGAATAAAGATTACCTGTATTTTTGGAAATTCTCCTCCTATATTCTATACAGGAGTTTTAAAAAACATTACTGGTTCTACTATTGAAATTCTTGATATAAATAACAATGCCGTTGTCATTTCCTTAGATACTGTTAAAAAGATTGAGGAGGTGAAATCATGAAAATATTTGAAAAAATTATTGGTGGTGCTATTGATAGCTTATTGCTAACGCTAGGTGCTTACCAGAAGTGCGAGTTTTGTGGAAGGGTATATCCCAAAGGGAACGGGTATCATAAGAATATATGCTGGGCTTGTTATATGAGAGGAATGAGGCTTAAGAAAAAATTCGCCAAAACCAACAAGCGTTTTAAAAACATATCTGTAAGAGAATTGTTGAAAATGAGAAAATTACATTTGTGGGTTGATTGAATGAGCTTAAGAAGTGGAATAAAAATGTTTGAGAAGTTAATCAAAAAAGCTATTGATAGCTTATTGCTAATGCTGCGAAAATTAGGGGTCTCTAAAAAAATGGAGATTCCAAAAAAAATGGAGATTCCAAAAAAAATTGATATTCACGAATTAAATAGAAAAGCTGAGGAATTGCTTAGGGATTTAAGGGTTTCTAAGGAAGTGCCATATAATTTTGCAGGCTTCAAGGACAAAGATACGGGAGCTATAATTTATGTTGCTAAGGTATTTGGGAGCAATATGGTTAGAGAAGTTAAATACATTACTGAATCTAATGGCAACGTACTTTATACAAAAGGCAGGGTGGAAGACCTGTTGGAGTTGAAGAAAAAGGTGGGCTTATGAACGGTGACGAAATGGCGGGGAGGGATTATGGGTGGCAGGAATTTAGAAAAAAAATTTTGAATAAAAGAATAAAGGTTTTGCAGTTTGACGAGGAAGAATACGAGGGAAAAGTAGTCGATACAACCGACAACGAACACCTAATCCTGAACACCGGCAAGGTTAAAGTTGCGATAAGTCTGAAGAACGTTAAATCAATCGAGGTGTTGAAGGATGAACGATGAGGAATACAAGGTTTTGAAGGTGTTGTGGAAGAGCGGAGGTGTTTTAGACCAAGCCGCCTTGCTAAAGAGGTTTAGTAAAGAAATATTGGAAAAGCTGGACGAAAAGGGGCTCGTCATATACATACCAAACACGGATGAATATTTTTTGTCCGATACGGGCGATTTGTTTTTAAAAGATGAGATGGAGAGGAGAAAGGATGGTTGATAAAAAGGATGAAGAGGAATTGATCGTTGAAAACATAGTTGACACGGAAATATCCAAGATTAATCAGGCGTTGGATTTCACTTCGAACCGTGCTTACGTAACCGTTTTCCTGTGCTTCAACACAAACAACGGCGTAACCAGAAAACCAGTCATACTGACAAGCGAGAGGGAGATGATACCATTTAAAAGGAATAAGCTTATCGAGCATAACATAGAAATTCTTGGTGTCCCAAACTACATATGGGAGGAGGAAAGGTACAATGCAAATATGATAAAAGACTTTTTAAAAAACGAAAACAGAGTTTACACGTTTGATGATATCTACTATGAATTGAAAAACCTATTGGAATGGGGATTTGATTTTCCAGATGAAAGGGCTTTTGACTTCATAGCCTCATATATAATAGGAACTTATTTCTTCAAGCTCTTCAAAAAATATAGCTACTTGTATATTTGGGGAACTAAGAGAAGTGGCAAGACGAAACTTCTAACATTTTTGGCAAACACGTGCTTCAACGGTGTGTTAACCTTGGCAATGACGCCTGCAACCATCTACAGACTACTTACTCTATTGAACTGCTCTCTTATGATAGATGAAACTGATAGGATAGCGAAGAAGGAAAAAGGAGATTTGAGAGATATTTTAAACTCTGGCTACAAGGAAGGCGGAAGGGTTACGAGAACCAGAGAAGTAGTCATGAGAGATGGAAGCAGAAACTTTATAACCGAATTTTATCTCACCTTTTCTCCAAAGGCATTGGCAAACATAGAAGGAATGGAGGATGTTCTGAAAGATAGGGCATTGACGCTAATAATGCAAAGGAGCACGAGCTTGAAGGCAAGTAGGGACTACAATTACAAGGAAGATAGGTGGAAAAACTTAAGGACAAAATTATTGTTATATATGCTTGAAAACTGGAAGGAAGTTAACAAGGTATACCAGTTCATAGACGATATAGTGTTGAAAATTCAAATGGGTGAGATAGGTGAGAAAGGTGAGATGGTTAAAAATAGTAAGGGTGAGAAAGTAGAGAAATTTTTACCTATGGGGTCCAAAAGTAATGGAATTTCTGAGAACTTTCCAACTGAAGTTGGAGTAGGTAGTAATAAGAGTAGTAAGATAAGTATAAGTAAAGTAAGTATAGATAATAAGGTAATGTATAGAGATAAATGTATAAAAGGTAGAGAAGTTCCGACCAGCTGGGACTTAGGGGGTGAGAAAGTAGAGAAAGGTGAGATAATTTCTAATAAAAATGTACAAAAAAATGGGCATAATATATTTTTTGAGAATTTGGACCCCCTAGGTAAAAAAATCTCACCTTTCTCTACCAATTATACAGTAATGTATATAAATAAGGGTGAGAAAGGTGAGAAAGTAGAGATAGATTTAAGAAAAATAGATTATAATTTAGTGAACGACCTCATAAAATTTTTGGGAAGGAAATTATTTTGTAAAAACTTAAAAACATTAATAGAAGTTGTTTATAATAACAAGGAACTTTTCACTTCGAGGTATAAGGAGTTGACCATGGGAATAATATCTATAGCATTTTTGTCAAAAGATTTTGATAAAGCTCTCACTTACATAAGAGATTTGTTGGAGGAGAAAGCTTCGGAAGAATCTTTCTCAATAGAAACTGTAATCCTATCGATTCTAATTGAGGACCTTGAAAAACCAGATTGGATAAGAGTTACCGACCTGTCGCAAAGAATAATGGAAACTCAGAACATAAAAATGCATTCAAGAACCATAATAGCAATACTTGGAAGGCTTGATCTAATATCCGGCAGAAGGACGATTCACGGAAGAACCGAGATTTTCATCAAGCCAGAAATGGTTTTGAAAAAGGCAAGATACTATGGCATAGATGTTGAAAAGATTTTGAAGGAAAAATCAACTGAAAGCGTTAGCTCCTTGAAAGACAAAATTTTGGTTATAATAAAGGATTTAACCAAATTCCTGACTTATGTTCCGATAGACGATGTTAAAAAAGAGATTAAAAAAACGCTGGATATACCTGAAGAGAAAATAGAAGATTATTTGAATAGAATGAAGGATGAGGGAGTTATATACGAACCAAAACCTGGAATGATAGGTTTAATAGGGTGATAAAAATGAAAGAAAAAAACTGGACAAGAATGAAAGAACAAAAAATAATAGAATATTTTAAGCAGGCATGGAAGAAAAACACGGGTAGAGAATATGATGGAATTAGTTATCCGTTTGCAAGACAAGATACATGGACAGGAAAAGTAGTAATGGATTTTGCTAAATTTATCTTAACAAAAGAAGAAGAAAAGGTAAAGCAAAAAATAGAACAATTTTTAAAAGAAATTGAGCAAGAAAAGAAAGAGGCAAGCAAAAGACTTAAGAAAGCAAAGAAAGATTGGGATAGTGGTTACGAGCACGGATTTATCAGAGCATTAAACATTTCTAAACAAAAAATCAAAACTTTTGAAGGAGTGATAAGATGAGCTTCACTCGATTCGCATGGGCAAGGGAATACACAAAAGGAGATAGCAATCTCTATGCTTACTGGGACAGCGAGAGTGATAAGATAGCGATTATTTCGACTTACGGCGATGAGATAACAACTCTCATAGACAGGGAAGATTTTTTCGAGCTTATAGTCTCCGCTTTAGAATATGCTGGTATAAAATTAAGCAGAGAGCAACTCGAAAAGTTAGCTAAATCTTTAGAAGTTGAACTGAGGGAAAAGCCGTTGACTTGGGAGGAATTGATTGAGGATATGGAAAAGAAATGTAGGGAGAGGAAAAATGCCTAATTATCCTCATTCAGAGAAAGGTGATAGAGTTGGAAGATTCTCAAAAAACATTGGAAAGTTTTCAAAAATTGTTTGAAAGTTCTCAGAAAATAGAGGAAGAAAGTAAACCAAAGCTAAAAATCACGCTAATACATGGGCATGTTCTAGATGCTCTAAAACTAATTCCAAGCAATTCAGTTGATTGCATAGTTACATCCCCCCCATATACATTTTAACTGGTGGAATGGGGCTTGAGGTACTATCCAGAAGACGCTAACACCGTTTGGGGAGGAAATTCCGCATGTAAGCATGAGTTTGAAATAGAGGAAAGAAAGCACAAGTTGTTCAGGGAAAGATTGGAGGAAACAAGTCCGCTCCAGGCAAAAAACAGAGGAAGTTTGCTGGCGACTAAATCCATGGTAAAATCAGGTTTCTGCAAGAAGTGTGGAGCGTGGTTTGGACAGCTTGGCAACGAGCCAACTCTTGAATTGTTCATAGAGCACTTGCTAATGGTTACTAAGGAGCTGAAAAGAGTGCTCAAACCTACGGGTACTTTTTGGCTAAATATAGGAGATAGCTACATAGGTTCTATGCAGGGATTTGGTCAAAAAAAACCGTCAACTGGTATTCAAAATGTAATGGAGATGACACAGTATCCAGGTCATTATGGAGCTCCACCACAAGCTAAGTACAAAAAAATACCTAAGAAGTGTATGTCATTGCAAAATTTTAGATTAGTTTTGAGAATGATAGATGAACAGGGGTTCATATTACGCAATACTATAATCTGGAAAAAACTCGGCCATCTTCCGTCTAGCGTTCACGATAGGCTAACGAATGCTTATGAACCAGTTTTCTTTTTTGTTAAAAGCAATAAAACGAGGTTGTGGTACGACAAGTTCAAAAAGGAATGGTACGACAAAAAACCAGAGCAATACTGGGTTAATTTAGTTACGGGCGAAACTACCAATGAAAAACCTGAGGGAGAAGATAGAATATTCTGGACCAAGGCTATCTTGGGTTATCATTACTTTTTTAATTTAGATGAAATCAGATTACCGATAAAAGGCGAAAGCTTTTTAAGGTACATATCACAGGCTAAGCTTCCAATTTCAAAAAGGGATGCCAACGACCCAAAAGTGCATTTCCACAAGCTTACAAAGTTGTTCAAGATGCAAAAGAAAGGAATAGATTTGGAGACTTTAAAGCGTGCTGGCATAGATTCTCCTCCTACGCACAGAATGCACCCTCATTTTGCAAACCTGTTTGGGAAAAATCCAGGCGATGTGTGGGAGTTGCCAACTGCAAAAGGGGAAAGTACTTTGCACTTCGCTCAATTTCCAGAGGAGCTTGTTGAGAAGTGCATAATAGCAGGGTCTCCAAAGGGAGGCGTTGTTCTTGATCCATTCGCCGGAAGTGGAACAACTCTTAAAGTAGCGAGAGAGCTCGGGAGAAGTTGTATAGGAATAGAAATCGTAGGCGAATACATAAGCGAAATTAAGAGAAGAGTTGGTTGGGGGATGTCCTTGCCAAAGTCGGTAACTTGGACTTTTATAGATTTGATGAGCGAGAAAAATGAAAAAAAAGTATAAGAAGTGTAGGCGGTGTGGAAGACTTTTCACCACTAACTTAAGGTATGCTAGCTTGTGTGATAGATGTAGGTACAAATATATAAAGAAAAAAAGAGAAAAGCGTTGGAAATTTATTAGGGAAAGGATATTGAAAGTATTGAGAAGGTCAAAAACACCATTAATAACTAGCGAGATATCTAGAATTAGCGGCTTTGATCATGAGCTTGTTAGAAAGCATTTGCACCACCTAGCGGAAGAAAAAAAAGTTGAAAGGCGTTGGTTTGGCCAGTACTTTTGGGAGGTTAAGCATGCCGAAGGGAAGGGTAATAGATAGAAAAAAGGTAAGGGAGCTCGTTGAAAAGGGTTTGAGCGATATTGAAATAGCTAAAATTCTGGGGTGCAACTGGGAAACCGTGAGTCTGATAAGGAGGTTCGAGCTTGGAATAATTAGAAAGGATGTATCCGGGAAGAAAAAAAAGGAGATATTGAAGTTGTTGAAGCAGGGAAAAACATACAAGGAGATAGTAAAAACGGTTGGTGCTTCATACACTTATGTTTATATGATAGCCAGTTCAAATAAATATAGTTCTGGTTCAAAGAGTGGTCTTACTTCAATAAGCATTTCACAGTCTCTTAAAATGCTGGGAGAAGTTCAAAAAAAGCCATCCTTTTACAAGGATTTAACTAAAATAGGAGTCAAGTATCCACATAATTGCTTCAGGATAATTAGACAACATGGAATTGATATAAGGAAGATAAGTATAAGCCCTTCATCTCGTTCAGCAAAGCGAAGATGGGGAAAACCAGTCATATTTTATTTGCCTCACCAAAAGATGGAAGTTTACAATATGCTCAAGCTAATTATGGGTAGCGACCTTGGCAAAAGGAAGAGGCAAATATTAAGGATGCTTGGCATAGAATATGTATATAAGGATGGTCGTTTCATCAGGGATGGTGTGAGTTTATGATATATATGAGTAAAATATCCAAGAACATAGAATTATGGATTTTCCTTGAAAGGGATTACTTGATGGTGGTTTTCGATAAAAAGCCTATGATAATTCATGCAAGTATTTTTGAGTTCGGGGATTATCCGCCGGGGTGAGAAAGAAGGTGAGAATGTGAAAGAAGTTTGGTTTAAAGAAAGATGGAATAAAAGTTTTTGAAGGTGTGAGAGAATGAATATTGAAGAGCTTAAAGAAGAAATTGAAATACGTTTATTAGAATGGAAAATAAATCAACTGAAATTTGAGAAACAACTTAGAGAATGGAGTAGATTGAAAAAGCTTTTGAAGGGGTGATTTGAGGAATGAAAAGTGAAGAGATAAGGGAACTAAAAAGAATAAAAAAGGAAATAGAAAAAGAGAATAGGAAAGCCAAATTTATAGGCTTTAATCCATTTGAAGGCAAAGAAATTATTTTTGAGAAAGTTCCTGCGGTAAATGAGGAGTTGGCAGATTTCATTTTAGAAGGAAGAAGATTATTTAAGAAATGGAAGAAAAAAGAGTGGAAAAAAAAATTGAAAAAGAGGTGTGAAAATGAAGTGTGAATATAAAGGTTGTCCTCTAAAAGCAATAGCAATGATTAGAATTTTGAAACTGGATAAATATGAAGACCACTATGTCTGTTTGAGGCATTTAAAAAGGATAGTTGATGATTTGGAGAGGTTGAAAGAATGAAATGTAAGTTAAAGCCATTACTGAAAGAATATCTTGAAGTTATGGAAAAGTTGGAGAAGCTCTTTAAAGAAGAACGGGAGTTGGCAGATAAAAAAGTGAAATTGGAAAAGAAATTGAAAAGAGTTTTAAGAAGGTTAAAGAATGAGAAAGAAAATAAGAAGAAAACAAAGGCATAGGTGTCCGTTGTGTAAAAGGAAAACAATAGTTAGATTTAACAGCAAACCGCCCACTCCCAAGTGGGCTAAGTGCAGATTTTGTGGATCTAGATTTATCGCAGAACCGATTGTGAGAGAATGATTAAACTAACATTAATACAGGGAGATTGCTTGAAAGTTCTACCTACTTTACCTATGGAAAGTGTGGATTTGGTTTTAACAGACCCTCCCTATGTTCTGGGTGAAGATGGTGAAAAACCAACAATAATAAGAGAAGGGACCAAGTTTAAGAGAAAAACTCCTATTAATCCAAACTTTGAGTGGGACAAGGAGGTATCCTTAGAATGGGTAAAAGAATGCTATAGAATTTTAAAGCCAAAAGGGTTGTTGGCCACTTTTTACGGAAAAGATAGAATTTCCTATTTGATAGATTATGCCAAAAAAGTTGGTTTCCATATTAGGGATATAGGTGGGTGGTATAAAACAAATCCAGTTCCTCAAGCGAGGAAATGTTTAGAAGAAAATACAAATTTGTTTGTCAAGAGAGATGGAAGCTATAAATTTATAAAGGTAAGAGATGTGAAAGTCGGTGATTTAATTATTACTCCAGATGGTATGAGTAAAGTTATAGGCAAAAAATTATCTCACAAAAAGAAAGGCAAAAAAATTACTCTAAGTAATGGAGACTATGTAATCTTAACAGATGACCATCTGTTATATACTTTTAGAGATGGTGATTTCAAAGAAATTAAAACTGAAAAACTGAATAAGGGAGATTATATTTTTGTCCGTCTACTTAATGATATTATTGATTTGCCAAAAGGAAATAAAAACGATTATGAAAAAGGAAAATTCATTGGATTGTATCTAGCTGAAGGTAGTAAGGCAATAACAAGAATCAAAAAGGGTGGTATTAGAGCAGCACAACTAGCATTTCATTTTCATCGTAAGGAAAATAAACTGAAAGATTTTGTAATAAAATTTGCTAATAAATTGGGATTTAAAGCTTCTATTTACAAACGTAAAAATAAATTTTGTGATTCAGTAATAATTTCGAACTCTAATATAATAAAATGGATGGAAAAATATGTGGATGGAAATAATGCAAGAAATAAAAAACTTACAGATACGGCATTTAATGAAAGCAAAGAATTTCTTAAAGGCATAATAGATGGTTTCTTTCTTGGAGATGGTTGGAATTTTAGAGGCAGAAGGAGATTTATGACATCTTCAGAGGAGTTGATGTATCAATTAAATTTAATCCTTTTGATATTAGGTAAATGGTCATTAAAGAAGAAAAGACGAAGTAAGGGCTTTGGTAAAATTTATGGAGTACACTATGAATTTGAAATACCAAAATATATCGATGAAGAAAGAACTCCTCTTACAAGAGGAATTTTTTATAAATACCCGATTTTTGGCTTTAATTTTGCTGAAAATGAAGTAATTGATTCAACATTTAGATACAGACTAAAGTATGAAAATAAAAGATGGTCTGACATTAGGTTAATTCAAAAATGTGTTACAAGAAATTTAAAAGATTTTTTCCATTATTCGTTGTTGAAGATAAAAAGTATAGAAAATGTAGAAGGAAGATTTTTTGATATAGAAATAAAGGATGAGAAAGGAATGTTTTTGCTGGCAAATGGAATATTGACCCACAATTGCAAATGGTGCTCCGCTCTGGAGATGTGGGTATTGTTTAGGAAGAAAAAGGGACACACATTCAACTGGCAGCTTGGAATGAGGCACAATGTTATAGTATCTCCAATATGTCAAGGGAAAGAAAGAACACCACATCCAACGCAAAAGCCAGAAGCTGTTTTCAAGCCATTCATAGAATACTTCACTAATGAGGGAGATGTTATTCTAGATCCATTTTTAGGGTCTGGCACTACTATGAAAGTAGCGAGGGATTTGAAGAGAAGTTGTATAGGCATAGAAATAAGTGGAGATTATTGTGAGAATATTATAATCCCAAGACTAAAACCACTAATCACACAATCAACACTCACGAATACTCATCATAAATTTGTATATTTTAAATTTGATGAAAATAAAAACAGATTAGATAAAATTTTGGAATTTTCCAATCAAAAGTGATAAAATGAAATGCGTAATTTGTGGAAGAGAAATATTAGGTTTTGGAAATAATGCTCTCCCTGTGAAAGAAGGAAGGTGTTGCGATATATGTAACCTCACAATCGTAATACCAGAAAGGTTAAAAAATATTCGTAGGTAAATATGATTAAAAAATGTGTAGAGTGCGGTAAAGAAATTGATATGGATAAAGAGGATTGGGTATGGTTTAGTGGCACAGGTGTTGTTTGTAAAAGGTGTTTTGAGTTGAAACCAAGGGTCCAAACACCCCCCATGCCGTCAAACCAAGGCATGCCATACCCACCCTTGGCAATAAAAAATAAAGAGGTGATGAGATGATTAAGGTAAGAGGCATTTCAAATGAGATGATTAAAAGGTTGGAAGACTTGGGCTATGAGGACATAAACCAAGTTGCTGTAGAAACTCCAAAGCATTTAGCAGACCTGCTAGAAGTAAAAGAGGCAGTTGCATCTAGGATAATAAGCATATGCAGAAATGCTTTCTACCCTGTATTCAAAGTGGCATCGGAATATGCTAAGGAACTTGAAAAAATACAGAAAATTCCTACTGGTTCTAAAAATTTAGATGAGCTGCTAAGTGGAGGTATTCCATGCAGAAATCTGATAGAATTTGCAGGAGAATATGGAGTAGGTAAAACTCAAACATGCTTCACTTTAGCGGTAATGGCTCAAAAGGTTAATGGTTCTGCCATATTCATAGATACCGAAAACACGATAAGACCAAAAAGAATAGAGGAAATAGCAAAGGCTAGGAAGGTAGAAAATGCACTAGATAACATATACATAATAAACTCTATAACATCCGAGGAATTAATATTAACCATAAGAAAGTTAAGGGATGTGATAGACAAGTTCAATGAAACTCATGAAAACAAGGTAAAGTTAATAATAGTGGACAGCTTAATCGCTCCTTTCAGGAGCGATTTCATAGGAAGAGGAGAGTTGGCGGAAAGGCAACAAAAACTTGGATGGACTCTGCAGGAACTACAAAGGATAGCATGGCAGAAAGATTTGGCAGTGGTTTTCACAAATCAGGTTATTGCGACCCCATACGTTTTTGGGAAGGGATTTATTCCAACTGGTGGACATGTGCTAGCTCACAAAGCTCAATATAGGTTCTTAATTAGAAGAGGAAAGGGTAACATAAGAGTATTTAGGGTAATAGATGCACCAGATCTAATTGAGTCTGAGGTGCTTGTCAAAGTAACTGAAAAAGGTATAGAATAGATAATCTCTAAAGTGATAGAATGGAGATAAAAGGAGAGAAGAGAAAAATATTGAAATTTTTCTCAAACAGAAAGAACAAGGGCTATACCGCTGAAAAGATAGCGAAAAAGTTCAACATATCTTTGTCGAAAGCTAACAGAATACTCGTGGAGTTGTGGAGAGAAGGTTTGTTATCGAAGGTGAGGTTCGGCATTAGAGTGATATACTTTTGCGAAGGCGAAAGGTGGGAAAGGTGAAAGATGATAAGAAGATAAATGTTGAGTTGAGCGAGGAGGAAATAAAAACTTTACTTATGTGGAAGAAAATATGCGAGGAAAGGTATAAGGGCAAAGTTTGCCCTCTCCAGCGTATAGCGTGGTGGGAGTGGAAAGATAGAGTTCCCTGTTTCGAGTTAGAGGAAAAGTTAGCTAAGGCATTGATGAAGCTAAGTCCAAAGGCCAAGGAATATGTGAAAGAGAAGTCGAAAGAAATTGAAGAAAAGGGAAGATACATATCGTGATAAGATGAAAAGGGGATATGTTTCGGAAGTTAAGAGAAAGAGAATGCTTGAGAGCGATGGTTGGTTGGTTTTCAGGGTTAGCGGATCGATAGGTTATTTGGATTTGCTGGCAATAAAGAGGCATTCGATAAACTTCATCGTTAGGTTCGAGCAAGTCAAATCAACGAAAAAGAAGGCTTTTTACTTCGATGAAAAGTCTAAATCTGAATGGAACAGGCTAAGAGATGTTTCTAAATCTTATGGCATCCCCGCATTTTTCGAAATAGAATTTAAAACGGGAAAAGGTTTGGCAAACCTGTGGGCGGAGCTAAGAGTTAAGGGGAAGTGTCCCAAAAAGGTAGAGCTTGAAGAAACAGATTTCGGGGTTAGACCCGTTTGCTATAAGTGATTTTATGTGTGAGAGCTTAAAAAGAAGGGTGATGTATGTTTGCGGATACTGTGGGTACAGAACTAAGAATAGGCTAAAGTTAATTAAGCATATAAGAGATAAACATTAAATAGAGAGTGATAAGATGAAATGGGATAAGAAAAAAGATAGGTTCATATTGACGAGGAAAGAGGTAAATGACATTTTGGATTACATTCAGGAGCTTGAGAAAAATCTCGAAAACATAAACCATCTAATAAAGAGCATTAACAAAACAAGGAAAATGGAGTTTAATAGAGTTAAAAAGACCTTGAAAAAGTTAGACTTACTCGTTGCCAAGTGGTTAAAGGAGGGGAGAAAATGAAACCAGAACCTTTGAAAATAGAATTAACTCCAGAAGCTTATGAAGATTTAAAAAGAATTGCAAAGAAAATTAAGGAAATTGATGAGTTTAAAGAGATTGATGAAAAGATTATAATTAGATTGCTTGCGGTTACATTTGTTACTTTTAAATTAAGAGAAAAATCTGCAGTAGAATGGCTTTTGAAAGAAATAGAGAAAATGAAAAAGTTCTATGAGGATAAAACTAAAGAATACTTGAATAAAGGAGATATAGATTCAGCAGAAATATTTACAGCAAAAAGAGATACCATTTTTAGAGTTATTAACAAAATCAAAAAAGCTTTTGAAGGGGTGGTGAGAAAATGAAGATAAAAAGAGAAGTAGTGTTGGAAAGTTGTAAGTTGCACGAGCCTAATGTTTGCTACATAAGGTTTAGAAAGAGTAAAGGGAGTCTTAAATCTCAAGCAAGAACTGATGTAGTCGTAGATTATGATGAAAAAGGAAATTTAGTCGGAATAGAATTTTATGATGGGTTGCCTTTAAAATTAAAAGAGAAGGTGGAAGAATGAAAAGATGTTTAAACTGCGGGTTTGTTTTCATTCATCCAAATTATAAGGGAGTGATGACTCCTTTCGGGGAAAGTAAACTCGTTCCTGTATGTCCAAAATGTGGAAGTGATGCTTTGGTGGAAGAATGAAAGATAAAATAAAGAAAGAGGTTTGGAATAAGTTTAGATGTAAGATGAATAAAAAACTGGAAAATGTTGGGGATAATAGCTTCATTCAAACCGAAGTTCTAGTTTTTTTTATAAAAGGTTTTAATGAAAACTTGGCTAAAGCTATCGATTTGACAATAGTAAAAACTGCAAAAGAGATTTTTAAAGATATTGAGAAAATTGCTTACATAAGACCAAAAAATGCCATAAAATCAGATATATGTATCGACGAAATTGAATTTGAGAAGTTGAAGAAAAAATGGGGATTAGTGAAAGAATGAAACTTAAAAAAAGAAAAATGGATTTTGAAGAAAGGCTAATGATGCTCAAATGTAGTTGGTTTTGGTTATTCACTCCAATACCTGCAGAAATGAGGATAAAAACATCCTGGGCTTGCTTCAAAGCATTTGTTAATGGTTGGGTTTGGGAGGTTGAAGATGAAAGCTAAAATTTTATGCGAAAAGTGTAAAAGAGCTTACGATGGCGGTTGTCCTTATAGAGTTCATTTATTAACAGAGTGCAAGTTCTTCACACCACTTGAGGAGGAAGATTAAAGTTTCATCGTCAGAATGTGAGAGTAGTTTGTTTTTTTAATATAAAAAACAAATATTAATTATGCCCGATTTGGACGGTAAGGGTCCTAGAAAAGGAAGTGAAAGATTAAAATGAGTAATAAAAAATGGTCTAAAGAAAGAATTATAAAGGAGTTAATAAAGATAAATGAAAAGTTAAATCACCCTCCTTCTCAAACAGAGATTTACAATTATTATGGAAATAGCTGTTTAGTACATGCATGTAAGAGGTATTTTGGCTCTGTAGATAAAGCAAGAAGAGAAGCTGGTTTTAGCATACCTAAGAATTGTAAACATAGATTACCAAATAAAGCATATAAACCAAGTAAACCCCTTTCATGGTTAGTAGGTTTTATTTTGGGTGATGGAAACATTTTCAATAATACAATCACTATAACCACGATTGATAAGGAAATTAAAAATATGTTTATTAAGAATTTTAAGAAATGGTCTAACTTTAAGAAGTTTTATGTATATATAGATAAAAGGAAGGAACAAAAGTTTTCAAATGGAAAATACTATAAAGTTAAAGATAGAATAAACATAAGAGTTACATTTAAAGAAGCTTCCATATTTCTTCAGAAATTTAAAAATAATCCCCTTTATTGTTTAGAATTTTTTCCTAAAAAATATTGGAAATATATATTAAAAGGATTGTGGGATGCTGAAGGTTCTATATTTCTTACAAGAAAAAATTACATAAGAATAGTTTTTTCAAACACAAATAAAGAAATATTAATACTCTATAAAAAGATTTGCTCATCACTTGGATTTAAATTTTATGTTAGTAAACTTAAAAGAAATAGAGTAAACATAGTGATAGAGAACTTATCAGATGTTATTAATTTCATTGATATAATTGGAATTACTATTAAAAGGAAAGTTACACCAGAAATTAAAAAACAGATTGATATAAGAAGAAAGCTTTATAACCAAAATATTATTAGGAGGTGATATAAATGGGAAAATACAAGAGAGGAGTCCGCAACGGGACAGGAATCTGAATTAGATGGTCAAACCGTTTAAGGACTCATATATGTATAAAGTGTTGGGAAGAAGAGGACCTAAAGCTGGACACGGAAGGGGAGGGTGTAGAAAAAAGAAATACTAAATTACAAGATTGACAAGTGAAAAATTATGTCCATTAAAGAATATTTAGAAAAAGATATTGATTTTTCGAGCTTTAACGAGAGAGAGAAAAATTGCATAGCATTTGCAGTTAAACTTGCATTATCTTTGCTTGAAAATAGGATCATTCCCATAGAGGCGAAAGTAAAGGCTTTAGACATAAGAACCTCAACGAGAATAAGAGAGTTTGAGGGAAGTTTGGAAGAGCTAAAAAGGGTTATCAAAAAGACAAGATATTTGATTGTAGATTTTTGGGATTTGAGATGCATACCCTGTTTTTTATTAGAACCTATATGGGAAAGGCTATCCAAAAGATTTAAAGACATTGTTTTTTTGCGTATTAATGTAGGAGAAAAACCCGACATAGGTTCTTTTTTTAATATAGTGGAATTACCCACACAAATACTTTTTGTGAAAGGTAAAGTATATGAGAGAATTGCTGGTGTTCCAACCCAAGAAGCTGAAACCATAATGATAGATTTATTAGATGGGATGAAGATACCAAAAGAAAAATTTGAGAAGGCTTTAAAAAGAGCCGAGCTTATAGCTAAAGCTAAGGGTTGGGAACTAAATCCCGATAAATTCGTTAGGAATATGATTATTAGAGGATTGATTAGAAATGAAGAGAAATACGGACTTCCGCTTTGCCCTTGTAAAATACCTGTGGAAAACGGTAAAATAATAAAAGAAAATGTATGCCCATGTCGTAGATATAAAGATTATCCAGCTTCCGATGAATTATTAAAGGAAGGGAAACCATGTTATTGTGGTTTGTTTGTTCCAAAGGGTTATAAAGAAAAAGTTTCATTTATTGAGAAAGCACAACATTTAAGAGAAAGCGGAAATATTTAATTTACTCCATTGGAGGAGGATTAATATGAACAAATCCGCCGGCAATATGTATCCATGGGTCGATTTTACCTGGAATCCAGTTGCTGGCGAATGTCCTCATAAGTGCGTCTATTGCTATGTAAAGTCTGGTTTTTTTAAATTGCTTGAGAAATATCAAGGTAGTGTTAGGCTATCCACACGTGATTTCAAACCTCTGGGTAGCGGGAAAACCATATTCGTTTGCTCGGCCATAGATCTCTTCGCTAACGATGTTCCTGACAGAATAATAATGGCGGTTCTAAACTTCTGCAAAAAATACGACAACACTTACTTATTTCAGTCAAAAAATCCCAGGAGGTTTCTCAGGTTCAAAAAGCTATTTCCGAGAAAAGTTATTCTCGGTACAACCATAGAAACGAATAGAGATTACGGAATATCAAAAGCCCCACCGCCAGTTGAAAGAGCTGTAGCCATGAGCTTGATCTCAAGCCTTGGGTTCAGAACTATGGTGAGCATAGAACCGATAATGGATTTTGACCTTCCAATTATGGTGATTTGGATGAGGTCGATTAAACCCGAATTTGTTTCAATAGGTGCAGATTCGAAGGGATTTAGCTTGCATGAACCAAAAAAAGATAAGGTAGAAGACCTAATTAATGAATTGAGCAAGTTCACCGAGGTTAAGCTCAAGGACAATTTGAAAAGGATAATGAGGGCCGGTAGTTCAACCTGCTAGAACA
>Ga0190363_1000318_pt1 | contig 28134 bp, 33 predicted proteins | sample 48721867_MG_FD_161272 | JGI IMG/M metagenome (GOLD analysis project Ga0190363, IMG submission 161272) | Hydrothermal vent microbial mat bacterial communities from Southern Trench, Guaymas Basin, Mexico - 4872-18-6-7_MG | ecosystem: Environmental > Aquatic > Marine > Hydrothermal vents >... | reverse complement strand
AGCTTTCGGGTATAGGACAACCCCGCCTCATGGAAGAATATCGAAAAAGGTTCGAATCTCACAACAAAATATGCGCTCAGTGCCTTCTGACATACGATGATTTGGAAAACAGAAAGAGGAGAAGAAATATGAGAAAAATGCTGGAAGGATATTTTCTGGATGGAGTGATACCAATTGTAAATGAGAATGATTTAACCTCGATAGAAGAGATAACATTCGGGGACAATGATATCCTCGCTGCAAGACTTGCTCTTACAATTGATGCGGACCTCGTAATATTTCTTTCTTATAGTGTTGAGGGGCTCGGTTCCGGTGGCAGGGAATCGAAAGAAAAAGCAAAGGAGATTCTTGAAGGAGAGGACATACCTTTAGAGATTATAAACAGGAGATACGAATTCGATGAGAGCACCGGTCTCTACAAGCCAAACATAAGACTTATTCTGGACAGCCCATAGGCACAAGTCTCACTTCTCCACCAACTTCACGAGAACAACGGCTATTTCATACATTATCATCATGGGTACAGCAAGAATTATCTGGGAAAAGGGGTCCGGAGGTGTGATTATAGCAGCAAGGACAAACATGCCAACAACCGCATACGGTCTATTGCTCTTTAAGATAGAGGAGTCTATTATTTCACATTTCGACAAAAAAACGGCAAATATAGGAAATGTAAACATCAGACCTGAGGTTATGCAAAGAAAAAATGCAAATGATAAAAAAGAATTGATATTCCAGAGATTAAGAAGACCGGGTTCTGAAAGAGAGGCAAGAAACCATAAAGTAAACCTTAAGAGAACAAAATAGCCAAAAAGAAATCCGAGAAAGAAGAGAAACACGCTTGAAATCAAGGAATACACAAAAAACCTTTTTTCCTTCTGTGAAAGAGCGGGTACAACAAAACGATAAGTCTGGTAAATAATTGCAGGAATTGAAAGAAAAATACCCGCAAAAATTGCAATGTTTATCCATGCAACGAGGAAGTCTGTAGGGGAAGAAAGCACGAGAGTTATATTGAATTCCTTGGGGATCAAATCATTTCTTAAAAAAGAAATGAAAGCTTTCCCGAAAATAAAACTCACACCAGAACATATACCGAAAAATAAAAGAATTTTCAGCAGTGCCTTTCTCAGATCTATTAGATGTTCAAGAACGGTTTTCCTTTCCATTATCCTGCCGGTTTTCTGGTTCTCATTCTTTTTTCAGGTTTCTCAACAGCTTTTTTATACTCCCTTACCGCCGTTCCCAAGGACCTAGCAAGTTTTGGCAGTCTTTTCGGTCCCAGAATTATCAGTACTATTACGAGAATAACCAAAACCTCGGGGAGACCTATCATAAAAAGAAAATTAATTGTTGGATTTAAATAATTTTATTATGAACAAGCTTTTCCTTTCCTTCATAGGAATCGGCATTTCTTCAGTAATCGTTCAGCTGGTTGTTCTGAGAGAGTTCATGAATGTATTTTTCGGTAATGAACTGATTTTCGGAATTATTCTCTCCGAATGGCTGTTTCTCACAGGACTGGGTTCCTATCTCGGAAGGATTTCAAAAAAGATTGAAAGAAAACTCCATCTTTTTATCATTCTTCAAACACTTTTCGGTCTTTTGCCCTTGATCCTGGTATGGGGAATTCGCTCTCTAAGAACTTGGATACTTGTGCCAGGAGAGGTTGCAAACCTCTCCAAAATACTTTTTTCTTCCTTTTTCCTCCTCCTTCCATACTCTCTTCTCAGCGGCTTTCTGCTTACACTTGGATGCTCGGTCCTGAAGGGAAAAAAATCTCCAGGAAATGTTTACTTTTTTGACAGCATAGGAGATGTTCTTGGTGGGATTCTTTTTACTTTTGTTCTGGTTTTTATTTTCAATTCTTTTGATATGCTCTGGGTTGTCCTTTTCCTAAATCTTTTTCTTGCCTTAATTTTGGCATGGGGAGAGAAAAGACTTTTTTATTTTCCTTTAGTGATTGCTCTGATAAGTTTGTTCTTTTTTCCCCTTGATATGGATACTATTTCCTTGAAATCCTGGTTTCCTGGTCAGGAGATTCTCATTCATACAGACTCGCCCTACGGAAGCATAGTGGTTACAAAAAAGGATTCGCAGATAAATTTCTTTGAGAGCGGGATTCTATGGTTTTCTACAGAGGATGTCATATCCCGCGAAGAAAAAATTCATTATGCTCTCGCTCAGCTCCCTGAAGTCAGGAAGGTTCTTCTAATCTCCGGTGGAATCTCAGGAACCATTGAAGAAATTCAAAAATATAAACCGATAAAAATTGATTACCTCGAAATCGATCCGGTGGTTTTAGCTCTGGGAAGAGAATTGTTTGGTATTTCCGGAATTCAGGGAGATGGAAGATTCTGGATAATGCATTCACAGGAAAAATACGATGCTGTTATAGTAGACTTACCCGACCCCGAAAGCCTTCAGTTAAATAGATTCTACACCCTGGAGTTTTTCCAAGAAGTGAAAGATGTTCTTTCGGAAAAAGGAGTTCTGAGCCTGAGTGTATCCGGAGGAGAAAACTATATGAGTGAAGAGGCCAGAATGCTGAATTCTATACTATATAACACCCTCCATAAAGTCTTTAAACATGTGTTGGTAATTCCTGGAGAGGAAAACTATTATGTCGCTTCTGACAGCAATTTAACCTATAATATTTCATCCCGGCTCCGTAACCTTGAAATTCAAACCAAATATGTGAATGAAAACTATCTTCAGGCAAAAATTTCACCTGACAGGATTTCCGGATTTTTCAATAGTTTGGTGCCAACACCTTACAATCAGGACCTCGGTCCCAAGGCCTGTTTCTATTCCCTTTTGCTCTGGATGAAACAATTCGGTTCATGGTGGCTTATAGGAGTAATAATTCTTGTTCCATTGGGTTTTGTTATAATAAAGAAGCCAAAGCCTGTGGAAACAGCGATTCTAACCACAGGATTTTTGGCTTCTGGTTTAGAAGTCATCATACTCTTTCTTTTCCAGATATTTTACGGATATGTGTATCATGCAGTGGGTCTGCTCTTAACGGCTTTCATGCTCGGAATAGTTATCGGAAGCTGGTATGCACGTGGTTCTGAAGAAAAAAGACTTTTCCTGATACTGGAATTCTTTCTTTTTTCGCTCCCTCTTGTTATCCTTGCAATCGCTGTATATTTTCCCTGGTTTTATCTTTTCCCTGTTTTAGCGGTTTCTCTGGGACTGCTTACAGGTATGCAGTTTCCATTAGCTTCGGTGCTTGATTTTTCATCAGCAGAAGAAACAGGCGGAAGACTTTTTGCTTACGACTTGATAGGAGGCTCATTGGGAGCGTTTTTGATTGGTATGATTTTTGTTCCTCTTTTCGGAATAATTTACACATGCCTTATGATGGCAGGCCTGAAAATAATCTCCCTGACCTTCGTTTACAGATCCTTTTCATCAAAAACCACAGCCCGATAAACATCTATTCTTGCGGATTTCCAGCACTCAGGAGGGGAGAACTGTTTTAAGCAGAGCCTCGAAAGAAATTCCTGAGGGTTCGGAATGATTTCCCAGACCTGCGGCAAGAAAGTGGATCTTTTTCCCTGATAGTTTAGCACTACACCGAATCCCGGAATCCTTTGGAGCACTTCTTTTTCTTCCTTAACTTCAAGGGGTTTGGGAACAGATAGAACAGAAATCTCAATGTCTATATCTTTTAGTTCAGAATATTCAACAGGTTGAAATCTGGAATCATGAAGAGCCGCATTGATTGAGTTCTGAATGACACATTTGTAAAGAGGAACTTCTGGAAGGATATGTCCTATGCATCCCCTAAGATTTCCGTGTTTGTGAAGGGTTACGAAACAGCCCTGGACTTTCCGAAGATTTTGAGTCAGCATTGATTCATTGACATATGGCAAGGTTCGATTTTTCAGATAGTGTTCCAGCGTGTTTCTTGCAAGGGCTAAAAGAAATTTTTTCTCCTCTTCGGTCAGATTTTTTTCCGGTTCGGAATAGAAAACTACAGACGTGTATCCAACAACCCTGCTTTTATTACCTGTAACATCTCCTGAATTTTTATATTCCAAAACTTTACCTTTCCATCCTAATTTTTTGGCTATGTGCATGAGGGTCAGAACAGGAATTTTTCCGCATGCTTCGCATCTTTCCATAGCCGTGAAGTTCAAATTTGGGATCCCATTCAAACAGTAAGAATCAAGACGAAGAGCTTCAGAATAAGTATGGTAATGGCTCAGATCAGAACTCGCGATGATAAGGGTTCTATCATCGATGTATTTTATAAGAACATCAGCCAAACCCTCTGGATTCACGGTTCCTGTAACAATCGGTATGATTTCGAAGTTATTAAGAGTCTCTTGCAGAAATGGAAGCTGAACCTCTAAAGAATGTTCAGGTTCATGAATACGGTTATCTGAAATAAAACCTTCTTGAAGAAGGAGTTTTACCTTGGGAGAAACCCTTACTAAGCCAAAAGGTGTCTTGTAATGCGTATAGTTCGGAACAGATGCACCATAAAACCTTGCATGATGCGAAGGTCCAATGAGAATAATAGTATCATATTTATTCTTCAGTTGCCTGTATGCGAAAGCTGCGACCCGACCGGAATAGACATATCCCGCATGTGGAACCACAAGACCTCTAATCTCCTGGATTCCGAAATCAGGAGCCTGAGAGAGAAAATTCGAAACCACGGTTTCGAGTTTATCTGGAGAATCAGGATAGAATTTTCCAGCCACTGCCGGTTTCCTCACAATCATTTCCTCTTTCGGAGTGTAAAGCAGAATGAAAATAAGTGTTACCAGAATCCCGGTACAGATAGCGAACAGGAAAATCTTTCTCATTCCCATACCCCTGGAATTTCCTCTCCACAGAATCTGCATACTCCCCCCTCCGCATTCATTTCCTTTATTACATAACCAATTCTCCTGATTAAAACCTTTCCACATCCTGGACAGTACGTGCTTTCTGCCGGATGCCCCGGAACGTTACCTATATAAACGAATCTTACTCCTTCCTCCATGGCTATTTTTCTGGCTTTTTCCAGAACTTCTACGGGTGTCGGCGGGAGCGATTTTAGTTTATAATGAGGGTGAAAACGGGAGAAGTGTAATGGATAGTTCCCTCCGAGATTCCGGTAAATCCATTTACACATTTCTCTTATCATATCCAAATCATCCGTATATCCGGGAATCACGAGATTTGTTATTTCAAACCATATTTTCTGGAGTTTCAGTGTTTTTAATGTGTTTAAAACAGGCTGAAGCCTTCCGGAGTTCAGAGTGTTGTAAATTTCTTCCCTAAAGCTTTTAAGATCTACATTAGCAGCGTCCAGATATTTACAAAGTTGTAGGAGCGGTTTTTCATTCATGTATCCATTGGTTATCCAGATGTTTCGTATTCCCTTTTCCTTTGCAAGTTTGGAAGTATCCAGCATGTATTCATAAAAAACAGTAGGTTCAGAATATGTGTACGCTATCGATTCACAATCATAGCGAGAAGCAGCAGCTACCACATCTTCCGGAAACATTTCAATATTTCTGGTATCTTCTGGTTTGCTCTGTGATATTTCCCAGTTCTGGCAGTTCAAACACCTGAAATTACAACCAGCCGTAGCAATGGAAAATGCACGGGAGCCGGGAAGGAAATGAAACAGAGGTTTCTTCTCAATAGGGTCTACATGAACGGCACATGGATTTCCATAAACCAGTGTGTAGAGTTTTCCCTGAAAATTCACCCTTACACGGCAGAAACCCCTGTCACCCGGAGAGAGGATGCACTGATTCGGACACAACCTGCACTGCACATTTTCACCGAGCTTCAAATAGTGATACGCCTCTTTCGACCACTTCCATAATTTCTCCGGCCCCTGGCCCTGAAGAATTCTAGAAGGAAATCTTACGGAGTTCAGAACATACCAGGACAGACCAAGACCTGCAAGCCCCGCGATACCAAATTTAATAAACTCCCTTCGCGTGAGTTTTTTCTTCAGGATTTCCATTTTCTTTTCACCCAGGGCAGAACATGAAGGATGAGCAGAATGATAAGCAAGAAATCCAAATTTCCATGAATTACTCTCGCAATAGAGGGGTCTAAAAGCCTATGGAGACCGTATTTACCAGCAAGGGAGTAGCCGGTAAGAAGATAAAGAATTATTAAAAGAAGAAGCAGCCATCCCGAGATTCTGGAGATTTTTTGAAGATTCATAAAAAATTCTTCGCTGAGAAATTAAAATTTTTTCATTTTTAAAATTCTCTCTCAAATATCATTCCATGACTCAAAGGTTTTCAAGAATAAAAAGAATAATTCGTGTAAAAAATCTGATTCAAATGAGAAAGGAAATCTCAAAGGAAGATACTTTGCTCCTCTGTCCACAAACCGAATTTTTCTTATATCCTGCTTTGGAGATTACATCCGATTACATAGATGAAAAGACCCTGATTTCAAAATATAAATCCTTAGAAAGGTACGAGAAAAAGGGATGCGTGATAGATATTTATATTTAAGGGAATGGATTTATCCCATTCCCATAATCTCTTCTTCTGTTTTTCCCAAATCTCTTTCCAGTCTTTCTATATCTTTTTTCATTGCATTCAGATGTGCGAGAATCCTTTCCTTTTCCTTTTCGAAATCTTCCAACCTTTCATAAACCTCTATACCCTCTTTAAATTCATTCATAGAAACCGTACTGTAAGGAACTTTGTTCATTCTTTTCGTAACCTCTGCACACATTTTTTCCAGCCACTTGTTCATAGCGATTTTGACCTCCTTTTTTATCATTTTTTCCTTGTCCAGATACCTTCTCATAACTCTTACAACAGCAGCTTCGGGAAAAGCAAGTTTTTCTTCATTTTTACCTTCAGTGTTTTGTGTCTCATTCACTTCACTCATCAGCTTCACCTCCAAAAATTAAGTTAATGCCTTATTTTTGGATTGATTATTAAAATAATTTTTTCTCAATAACAGGAAAACATTATTTATTTAACCCTGTGAGAAGATAAATATTAACCATGGACTGGTATACAGTTTCGGTTGCGGTTTTCATTCTGCTTCTCATATGTATACTTTACAAGGACAGAAAGAATATAAGCAGACAATCCGTACTTATCTTAAGAAGAACAGAAAGGGGAAAAGGCTTTCTACTCCAACTGGGAAGAAGGTTTCCGCAATTTTGGAAATCTCTCGGAACCTTAGGGGTGTGTACAGGCTTCTTTATGTCAGGATATATCGTTTATTACCTTTTTAATCTCCTGATAAAAAACCTCACAGCAAAGGAAGCTGTGCAAGGTCTCGCACTGGTTTTGCCATCACCGTCACAGGAAACAGTTGTTTTACCTGGAGTGATGGGTATACCTTTCTGGTACTGGATAATTTCCATATCGCTTCTTGTTATAGTTCACGAAGGGATGCATGGACTGATGGCTGCAAGCGAAAGGGTAAGGATAAAATCCTTGGGCTGGGGTCTGCTTGCTGTCATACCCTTAGCCTTTGTCGAGCCGGATGAAAAACAGCTTGAAAGAAAAAAACCCCTTTCCCAGCTTCGGGTTTTTGCTGCCGGATCTTTTGCAAATTTTCTTCTCGCCGGCTTTACGCTTCTGATAACCATTCTGCTTTCTTCCTATCTTTTCTTTCCAGGAGGTGTTGCATATAAAGGTCTCATAGAAGGCTATCCCGCTGCTGAAGTAAACCTTACGGGTGTGATAACGAAAATAGATAACTATAACATAACCACCGTGGAGGATTTGAGAGATGCTTTATCAGTGATAGGTCCCAATAAAACCATAACCATTTATACGTTTGTAAATGCCAATGGAAGCGAAAATTATCTGAACTTCACACTAACAACAGCTGCAGATCCAGATAATAAAAGCCGAGGTTTTATAGGTATAGCAGGTGTGATACAGTTCAGTAAACTCAAACCTGAATATAGAAGCTATTCAGAGTTTATAAATTTTCTTGGTGGTTTGTTATTCTATATTTTTCTCATAAATTTCGGCGTTGGTGCTGCAAATCTCATGCCAATCATGCCTCTGGACGGAGGAAGGATGTGGAAAATAGTCCTGAAAAAATACATACCAAAGAAGTCCGATACCATAATGAAAGCTCTAAGCACAGCAACCCTTCTTCTGGTTTTATTGAACTTCGGCACGTTCCTGAAGGGAATCTTCTAAAACTTTATAAATATATTCCATCAATTACTTACCCAAAGTACCCGGTTGTGATAGGCAAAAGAGCTGGGGAGGTGTTGTGATATGAATTTCAAGATTGTTATATCCGATCCCAAAACAAGAAAAGCTTATCAGAAGGAAATAGACCAAAAAATTTCCGGTCTTCTCGGAAAGAAAATAGGAGATAAGGTTTCAGGTACACCTTTCGGTTTAACAGGTTATGAACTGGAGATAACCGGAGGTTCTGATAAAGACGGTTTTCCGATGAGGAGAGATGTTGAAGGAACCGCAAGGAAAAGAATCATTCTCAGTTCAGGTCCTGGTTTTCGACCGAAAAAGAAGGGACAGAGAAAGAGAAAATCGGTTCGCGGCAACACAATCTCTTCTGAAATTGTTCAGGTAAATCTCAAGATAGTGGGCTATGGACAAAAACCAATCGAAGAGCTTTTAGGAATAAAGAAGAAAGAGCCAGAGAAAGAAAAGAAAGCACCAGCTGAAGAGAAAACTGAAAAGAAGATTACAGAAGAAGAAAAGAAAGAACAAACACACGAAGAAAAAGCAGAGGAACAGAAAGAAACAGGTAAAGAGAAAGCTGAAGAAGAAAAGCAGGAGGAAAAGAAAGAAACCAAAAAGGAAGAAAAGCCAAGGGAAGAGCAAAAATCAGAAAAGCCAAAACAGGAAGAAAAGAAAGAGCAAGAAACGTCTCCACAGGAGGAAAAACCCAAACAAGAACCAAAAGAAGAGAAAGAAAAAATTTAAATATCCGAATTCATTTTAATATCTAGTTATTCCTTCCGGGTGAGAAAAATGAAAGCTGTCATACTTGCGGGAGGAAAAGGAACAAGACTGAGACCTCTCACCTATTCTGTTCCCAAACCGCTTCTTCCATACAGACAGAAGCCGATTCTTGAGCATATAATAGAAAAACTCAAGAGTCACGGAATAAATGAATTCATAATTACAGTAGGACATCTGGGCTATCAGATAAAAAACTACTTCGGTGATGGAAGCAGACACGGTGTAAGGATAGAATACACAGAGGAAAAAGAGCCTTTGGGCACGGCAGGCTGTCTTAACCTTGCAAGAGACAAGCTCAAAGAAACTTTTCTGGTTTTCGGTGGAGATAATCTCACGGATCTTGATATAGAAGATTTTGTCAGGTTCCACAAGGAAAAGGATGGAATAATGACCATCGCTTTATTTGAGTTCGAGCATAAAGTAAGCTGGGGAATATACCATCTCCATGATGATCATTCCATAAAGGGTTTTAGCGAAAAACCAACCTTCAGGCACATCGCCGGAACCATGATATTCTGTATGGAACCGAGAGTTCTGGATTATATACCCGACAATACAAAGAACCCAAGCATAATAAACATTACAGACCATATTATTCCCACTCTCTTAGAAAACGGAGAAAAAATTTACGGGTATATCCACAAGGGTGAGTGGATAGATATAGGAAGACCGGAAGATTTACATAGAATAAACATGGAGGAATAGATAATCTGAAACATTGAAACTTTTATATCGCATTTCTGCTGGAGTATTTTTTCATACGGGCAAACCTAGCCAGGAGAAAACTCCTATCATTTTCAATCCCATGTAAATCATAACCACGATAAAAACCCATTTCAACGATTTCGGATGGATTTTATGTGCTATATGCGCTCCTGCCTGCGCCATCGGAATGCTCGTACCTGCCAGCAAAATCCACTGCAAAAGGTTAACATAGCCGATGGAATAAGGGGGCAAACCGGAAGCATTCAATCCATAAAGCATGTAAGCTATCGCTCCTGCCAAACTTGTGAATATCATAACCGCTGTTGAAGTTCCGACCGCTTCATGCATGTGATAGTTCAAGAATATCACCATCAGAGGAACCATCAAAACACCACCACCTATTCCTATCAATCCTGTAACAAAACCGAAAATTGCGCCGAGGAAAACATAAGTTAAAGGATTTGCATGCGGTTCTCCCTCAACCCTTATGGGATGGGCAGTGGCCATTCTCAAAGCACCGAGAAGAATGGCAGAACCGAATAGGATTTTGAGAATGCTTCCCGGCAAATTGCTTGCAACCCATGCTCCTCCGAATGTAAAGATAACACTTGCTAAACCGAGAATTATCGCCTGCTTCCAGAGAACCACACTTTTTCTATGATGTCTGAAAGAACCACTCAGCGCGGTAGGAAAAACAACCAGTAAATTTGTTCCGAATGCAATCCTTATCGCAATTGTCGGGTCTATTCCCATCGCTGTTAGAATCCAGAACTGAACAGGAATCATTATAAAACAACCACCCACGCCTAACAAACCTGAAACCAATCCAACCAGAGCCCCGGTTATCAGCAAGGCCAGAATGTAAATTAATGCTATCATTCTTCACCTCCTCTCATAAGTGATAAAATCCTCCTCACCTTCGGATTTGAGATTCTGTAATAAACGCTTTTTCCTTCCCTTCTCGATTTAACAATTCCCAAACTTTCAAGCTTTGCCAGTTGAATCGAAACCGTTGATTGAGTTCTTTTCGTAAACGGAACAATTTCACAAACACACTTTTCTCCATCAAGAAGAAATTCAACTATCTTTAATCTTGTCTCATCACACAATGCTTTGAATATTTTTAGTAATTCTCTCATATTGATATATTGATAAATATAAATATATAAAGTTTACGACCTTAACCAATATCGAAATTATTCTCTATCAATATTAGATAGACTTATGCTTTAAAGAAACTAAAAGAAAAAATAAACAGGAGGTGATAAAATGAAGGTAGCTCTAAGTTCAACAGGAAAAGATTTGGATAGTAACGTCAGTAATGTGTTCGGAAGATGTCCGTATTTTATTATTGCTGAAATCGAAAACAAAAAAATAATAAAAACCGAAGCAATAAAAAATATAAGTGCAGATCAAATGGGAGGAGCAGGTATTTCTGCCGCTCGAACAGTTGCAGAAGAAGATGTGAAAGCTGTAATAACAGGAAGCATTGGCCCGAGAGCTTCGGATGTACTGAGACAGTTTAACATTGAAGTCTACAATGGAAAGGGATGCAAATCTGTAAAAGAAGCTTTGCAGAAATTCGTAGATAACAAACTAGAGAAAATTCAATAAAAAGATGGTGATATGAAAGTAAGAATAGATAAAAATAAATGTGTTGGTTGCGGTATCTGTGCCAATATATGTCCAGATGGCATAGAAATAATTAATGGTAAAGCTTCTATAAAGGATGAAAATGCAAGTTGCTTGATAAATGCCGCAAATTCATGTCCAAGAGGAGCCATTATTTTAGAGACTAATAAAACACAACAACCAGAAATTCCACATACCTTTACACGGGTAAGGAGAATTGGTCGTGGAATTGGTGGTAGAGGAAGAATGTGGGGTTTTGCAGCCGGTCCCGGAGGCTATTGTATATGTACACGATGTGGATACAAAGTTTTGCATCAACGCGGAATTCCTTGTTACCAGCAGAGATGCCCTAAATGTGGCTCTCCAATGATAAGAGAAGCTTAAAAATTGATTGAAAGAGGTTGAGAAAATGAAGATAGTAATCCCGACGGATAGCAGAAGAGGATTGGATGATACAGTAGCAGAACATTTTGGCAGATGTAATACTTATACCTTTCTTGATGAAAAAGGCAGAGTTATTGAAATAATAGACAATACAAGCGAACATATGGGCGGTTCTGGGTTACCCCCAGAGCTTATGAAAAAACACGGAGCAGATGTTTTACTGTGTAAGGGGCTTGGTCCAAGAGCACTTAATTTGTGCAAGCAACTTGGCATTGAAGTGTATGTATGCCAGGCAGAAACAGTTAAAGAAATATTTGAATTGTGGAAAAGCAAGAAGATCAAAAAGGCAGATTTTGAAGACGTTTGTAAGGAGCATAGAATATGAAAATCGCAATTACTGGTGGTAAAGGCGGAACAGGTAAATCCATAGTAGCAACCTCATTGGCAGTTGAGTTTGCAAGAAGTGAAAAGACCATGCTTGTGGATGTTGATGTGGAATGTCCCAATGACCACCTATTGCTTTCTGTAAAAAGAAAGAAGTGTATTACTATTTATCAATCAATACCAAAATGGGACTTTAATAAATGCACAAAATGCGGAAAGTGTGCTTCTGTTTGTAAGCAGAATGCCATAGTTTTTGTTAAAGGAAAATATCCTGCTTTTGTAAAGGATGTTTGTATCGGATGTAAGGCATGTATTGTAGCTTGTCCAGAAAACGCAATAACAACTACTAAAAAAGAAATCGGGTTTATATATAGAGGAAAAAACTACAATGTAGAGTTGGTTTCAGGGGAACTTAAATTAGGAGAACTTGCATCCGGAGAGGTGGTTACTGAAGTAAGAAAATATTCTGAAGAAATTAACAGGAAGATAAAAGCTGAGATTGTTCTGATAGATTCTGCTGCAGGAATTGGCTGCCCTGTAATTGCTTCATTGGTCGGCACTGATTACATAGTTGCCGTAACCGAGCCAACACCGTCTGCCTTACATGATTTGAAAAGAGCTCTATACCTGGCTAATCATTTCGGTATCAAACACGGTATTGTTATCAACAAGTTTGATCTTGAAAAGAAGTTTTGCTCAAAAATAGAGAATTTTGCAAAAGAAAACAATATCCCAATTATCGGAAAAATCCCCTACAGAAAAGATTTTGTAGATGCAGGAATAAAGATGAAACCGGTTGTTGAGATAAATCCCAAATACAAAAAAATATTCAGAAACATTATTGATAAAATAACCGCTACCGCGTTTAATTGAGAAAATGGACGAATGAAATGAGCCGTTAAATCATTAAAATCGGTGCAGAGCTATTGATCCCCATTTATGTGAGAGAGTGAGACAAAATACAAGCATTGCGAATTTCATTCACTTCTAAGAAAGATTACTCGGGTTTTAAAGTGATCAATTGGTAAGAGATTTCCTTTTGAGCCAGTTTTTCGAGCCATTCTTGATTGATTTCGACACTGAAGCGATAATACTCTTCTCCCCATTTATCAATAATCCATTCCTTAACCTTTTCTTCTTTCATTTTTCCAATGATTTCTTTAGCCTCCTCTATAAGCTGATCGTTAAGATATTCCATCTTGGAAACGGAAAAACCGGCTTCTTTAATTGCTTGCTTATACTCTTCAGAAGAGGAAGGAATTGCTTCAAAAGGAGTAAACAAATACTCAAGTTCTTTAGGAGCAAAGTAATCAGTGAAAATCACTTTCCCGTTTTCTTCCAAAATTTCCTTACACTTCATTAATGCTTCTTTTTTGGGAAGAAGAGGAAAGACATCCAATGAAATTATGGTTTTAAATTTTTCTCCATTTTCATTGTTGTATTTAAGAAAATCTCCCTCAATCACCTTAACATTTGGTTTTCCTTGAGTGATTTCTTTAGCTTTTTCTACACAATAAGAAGAAATGTCTATCCCGGTTATGGGATAATCCGCCAAGGCTAAAAGTCCTCCATAACCACAGCCTATTTCAAAGACCGGAGGTTCTAAAGCTTTCACAATTTTTTCGCTGAACTCTTTTCCTCCGTGGTGAGCATGATAGGGATCCATTCCTACCAATCTAAAGGCTTCATTCCAGTCCTCCCATTCGATTGTATTCCCCGCAACCCCTTTTGATTCAAAAGGCTTGGGTAAAAACCCACAGATAAAATCCGGCTTATCAGATTTGTTCTGAATATATCGGGTTTTCATGCGTTCAACCTTGAATTCACTCATTTATTAAAAATATTTTCCAGCATCTCTTTGTCAACCACTATCGCTTCTTCATTCCTTCCAATCTTTCCGGAAAGATTAAGTGCTTTGCGGTCTGCTTTTGAACCCACAATAACAAGTTTATTTTCACCTACAATTTCAAATACTGCCGGACAGCCAGCTCCTCCGCACATAAGACTTAGTGCTTTTATTTTCATACACTCCCCCCTGCTTAATTGATATTATCTTTCAGAATAATATAAAATTTTTTCGCCCTTAACCGTTTCTGTGCTGAAGACAAATCGTATATTTCTTTGATAATCACGTTCATTAGACCGAAGCCGCTACTGAATTTTAAACTTTATTTTTAATTTTTCTGCAGTCTTTTTTAAGGAATTCTCGAGATCAATTTTATATAAAGATGCCAAATATGTTAAAAACAGAATTGAATCTGAAATTTCCTCTTCAAGATTTTTATGATCAAATTTTTCTTTTCTTATTTTTTTGTTTGTTAATTGCCTTGCTATCTCTCCGATTTCTTCAATTAAATGAATAAATATCTCTTCTTCTGTATGTTTATCCTTTCTTTTATCGGAGATTTTATTAAACAATTCTTCTACTTCTTTCTGAAACATTTTTATATTCATTAACATAGTTTTAACTCTCTCTATATTAATTTTTAAGTTTGCGACCGAAGCGATAGGTTTTATTAAATTTTGAAGCGTTTTTTAATTATGAACTCTTTTGATACCTATGCAAAAAAATTAGATTCAATAGTTACCAAATTACCGACTGCAGCCCAATACTTTGAGAAAGATCTAGGTCCTTTAATATCATTTGCTGATTTTACTAAAGAGTTAAGAAAAATTCTGAAATATCTAAAGGCTGAAATTATTATAGGAGAGGAGGAAGATGATGGAATTGTGAGAGTTGTATTTGATCCGACAAAGAGCCCATACTTTAGACTCAGACTTGATAATTTTAGAATTGACTTCGATGAGCTGGAAGAAAGAAAAAATATTGATAAAAAATTGGAAGCAGTTATTGGTATCGGCTTTGATACGGTAGTAGGTAGCGAGTATGAAGATAATGAAAAGCCAGATTTGATAACCGAGTTTATGTACACAAACAAGATTGGAGAGATTTTATTTGCTACAGATGTAAATGTGTACAAGTCAGAAAACCGGAGAGAGGCTTTAAATGATTTTTTTGATATCTCAAAGGCTAGATGATATTAGCGAGCCCGCCAATTGAAAAAACTAAATCCAGCCGTTAAACTGGATTTGGATAAGCGAAAGTAATTTTAATGCAACGTTCGGCGAAGCCGAAAAATAGAGACTGGCGTTGTATTCTGATAGTAGTAAAAAGAACGAAAAATTTATAAAGATAAAGTAAATAATTAACCCCATGACAGTCAAAAAAAATGCTGGGTTCAATCATCCTCGCAGGAGCAATAGCTTTTGGAGGATGTTCAGATAAGGAAGCACCTGAATACAAAAACCTTGTTGGAAAAGTGTATCAATTGGAACAACAAGAATTGATTTATGTAGATAATCAAGGTTTTGGTTCTAGTAAAGATATACATGTTCCAATAACTTTTTTAGGAGTTGAAGCAGAAGGTAAAAAATACCAATTAATCCTTGTCGGACCTCATGATTTAAAAAAGGGAGATATTGTAAATTTAGATTATTTGACTGATAACGAAGTTACAGGAAGGGAAATCTGGAACAGGTATTATCCGAAAAGAGCAAATTCTCCTGCGATTACAGAGCCTAATGTTAGATTCAAAGTTGATGGCTATGCAACAGCCTGGGAGAAAGAATAAATCTTTCGGTTTCTGTCCTTTAGTCTGAATTTTGAATTGTTTGAAATCCCAGGGAAAGATATTTATAAATCTTTCCCTCTATAGAGAACTAATTTCTTTTTGCAAAAAATATTTTTAAGGAAGCTCCATTAATATATTTAAAAAACGTTTTTAGATTAATTTGAGGTGTAAAAGGAAATGAAAAAAGCTTATCTATTGTCTTTGGTGACTTTTTTAATAGCATTTTCTCCGCTTGTTGCAGCAGGCGAACTTAAGCCAGATTTATCCGATATTATTTCTGAAACACCGGCAGGTGAAAAAGTCCCTGTAATAATTCTATTCCATGAGAAACCAACACCAGCAGACATTAGCATTATTCAATCAGACGGAGCAAGCATAAAATATCAGTATACAATAATTGATGCTGTTGCTGCACAAGTTCCGGTTCAGGCACTAGAGAAAATAGCAAAGAGGGCTTTCGTTAAATTGGTTGAACCGGATTATAAAGTAAAATTAGTCCTTGATAGAAGCGTCCCACAGATTCAAGCAGACAAAGTCTGGGAAGCTGGTATAACTGGAAAGGATGTAGATGTTGCCGTCCTTGATACAGGTATTCATGATGAACACCCATCCTTAACAATTGAAAAAGAAGTGGATTTTACTGGTGAAGGAACAGACGATTTGCATGGTCATGGAACTCATGTTGCAGGCATAATTGCTTCAACCGACTCAACTTACAGGGGGGTAGCTTATGGTGCTGATTTATTTAATGTTAAAGTTTTAAACAAGGATGGTTCTGGTTATGCCTCTGATGTTATTAAAGGTATTGAGTGGAGTGTTGATAATGGTGCAGAAATTATCAGCATGAGTTTAGGGGCAGAGATTGATCCCTGTGACGGAACAGATGCTATTTCACAGGCAGTTGACAAAGCTGTGAATAGAGGTGTTGTTGTGGTAGTTGCTGCTGGGAACTCTGGTCCGGATGCGGGAACAATAACTTCTCCTGGCTGTTCAAAAAAAGGAATAACTGTTGGTGCAGTTGATGACAATGATAATGTTCCAAGCTGGAGCAGCAGAGGACCAACAGATGATGGAAGAGTAAAACCAGATTTGGTCGCTCCCGGTGTAGGGATAACTTCAACATGGCTTGCTGATTTCAAATCATTATCTGGAACAAGTATGTCAACACCACATGTTTCTGGAGTTGCTGCTTTATTATTAGAAGCAGATCCATCACTAAAACCAGATGAAGTAAAAGAAGCTTTAAAAGCAACTGCTCTTGATTTAGGTTTAGATGAAAACACGCAGGGAGCTGGAAGGGTAGATGCTTATGAAGCTTATATTTACGTGGCTAACGCGACCAAAGAATCTGAAAATGAAACAAAGGAAAATAAAACCAAAGCAACGCCTCCTGGTTTTGAAAAAAGAAAGAAGATAGAGTTGCCCCCTGCTTTCGAGAGAGAGCTACCAGCAGCAGGGATAACTCCAGATTCATGGATGTATGGATTTAAAAGATTCTTTGAAAGCATAGATTTATTTTTCACATTTGATGATGTGGCAAAAGCAGAGAAGCATTTAAAATACGCAGAATTAAGATTAGCAGAAGCTAAAGAAATGGTTGAGAAAGGAAAGCCAGAATTTGTAGATGATTTGATTGAAGAATATGAAGATAGTTTAGAAAAAGCAAATGAAATATCAAAAATTGCACAACAACTTGGAAAAAATGTTACAAAAGTGGCGGAGCTTGTTGCTATTGCAACTTCGATACATATGGATGTTTTAGAGAACGTCTTAGAGAAAGTTCCGGAGCAGGCAAAACCATCAATACAAAGAGCTATAATTTCTTCTAAAAGAGGAAATGAAGAAGCATTAAATGTCTTGGAAAAGGCTCAACCAGAAAAAGCAGCAGAAATTCATTTCAGGATTGCTGAAAAAATATTAGCAAAAGCGCAAGAAAAAGCCGACAATAAAGAAATTGGAGATGTTGAAGATTTGGTTAAGGAATATGAAAGGAGAATGAACAAATCACTCAAGATTGCAGAAATTGCTAAAGGTTTGGGCAACAACACTACAAACGTTGAACAGCTTGTTGCAGAAGCAACATCTACGCATCTGGAAATTTTATCAGAAGTTCATGAAAAAGTTCCGGAGCAGGCAAAACAGGCAATTGAGAAAGCAATGGATGTTTCATCTAAGGGAAGAGAAAAAGCAGTTGAAGCATTAAAAGAGAAAGGAGCTCTGGGAGAAATACCTGAAGAACCTCCTATTCCAGAAGAAGTTAAGAAAAAGATACCTTCAATTGCTAAGGAGAAAACACCTGCAACAGTTCCTAAAGAAGAACCAGAAGAAATTGAAGTGGAAATTCCTGAAACACCAGAGCAACCTGAACAGCCTGAAACACCAAGTACCCCAACAACTATTAGTGGCTCATCCGATTTCACTGTTGGAAGCAGTGCAAGTTCCGAGATGGGAAGAGCTTAAAAAGAGCTTAAATTTTTTTAATAATTTTGGTGATGGTAACACCTTTAAAAAATTTTTGATGCCTTTGGTTTTATTCATTTTCAATTATTTTTCCTACTCCGTATTCAATAAAATTTTCCTTATATTCTTTTCCGAAAGCTTCTCTAACCAAATCACCTGTGCAGTGGGATGGTGCAACCTTTTCAACTTGTAATCTTTTAAATTCTTTAACGCAAGATATAGGAGGATGGTGAAATCCTCCTAAAACTAAGTATACATTATCTTTTTTCATTAATTCTTTAGCTCTTTTTACAATATTCACAATTCCAGGATGAGCACATCCTGTAATAATTACTAATCCCCTTTTTGAATCAATAATTAAGGCTTGTTCTTCTGGTGGTCCATAAAGTTCTCCTGTTGTATAAACAAAATCAGAAATTTTTCTCGGAGCTGAAATTTCTACAAATTTTGCTCCTTTTTGAATTATCATATTTTTAATAGATTGAGGAAATGAATTTGGAATAAAGACAGTAACATTATTGTTTTTCTCTAAAAAACCTTTCAATCCTCCTAAATGGTCGCTATGAATATGAGAAATAACTATTTTCTTGATTGAGGAAGGATTAATACCTAATTTTTTCATATTTGAAAGTAAAATTTTTGAGTTTCCTCCGGTATCAAAAAGTATTAGTTCTTGAGGAGTTTTTATTATGGTGGCAAAGCCCCAATCAGTTGTAAGTTCTGGATTCACTCGATAATTATCATAGACAGAAATTAAAATTATTTCGGGTTTTTCTCCCTCTTCCGGTTTAATATAGATATCCTGATTAATTGCTTTTTCTGTTTGAATTGAAAATAAAATCACCATTCCCACTAAAACCAAAAGCCCGATTAAAGTTAAGATTTTGAGATTCATTCTATTCAACCTCAATTACTTTAAACTTTTTTTTATCAATCTACTGCCTTCTTTACATAAAACGTTCCATAATCATCAGTTCTCTATCATATTTCAATTACTCTTCCTGCTCCTCCCTCAATATATTTCTCTGAATAGAGTGATTTTATCTCTGTTTTATATCGAGTGCAATGAGCTGGGCAAATTAAATCCAAATCCTTTAATAATTTCGGTTCAGTTGAGTGTAAACCACCTATAATACCATAAACTTTACCAAATTGAGAAGCCACTTTAAAAATACTCTCCATTCTCGGATGAGAGCATCCTGCTATAACTACAATACCCTTTCTTGTCTCAATGCAAAGTGATTGTTCTATTCCCTCAAGCTCGCCGGTAGAGTAAATCCCATCATAGAGTTTTCTTGGCTTTTTCACTTCAATAACCTCTTTCGCATTCTCCGCTTCAGAAAAATAAGAAGGAACCCAGAGTTTCACTTTATCACTTATCTGAAGAAAACCTGCTAAACCTCCTATGTGATCCCAGTGAAGATGGGAGATAAAAATGTCCTCAATTTCTTCTGGGTTGATTTTAAGTTTTTTCATGTTTGAAAGCAAAATCCTTTCATTTGCTCCGGTATCAAAGAGAATTTTTCTATCCTTGACTTCTACAAGCGCTGAGAATCCCCAATCAGCTTGCAAATCTTTTCTAAAAGCGGTATTATCATAAACAATAGTAATTTTCATCTTCCTACCTCCTCAAGGAACATATGCAGTTTTCTGTAACTTTTTATTAAATCTTGTTTGAAGTTTGGATTATAAAGGACAGTTGCTGGATGAGGTAGAGGAAATATCTTTTTATCACCAGCTAAGAAAAGCCTTTCATAAATTGAAGAAAATTTTTGTTTTGAAGATAATGACATACCATGTTTTTGAAAAATGTAACAGGTAGCGTAATAACCTAATGGAACCAATATCTTTGGATTTATTAATTTAATTTCTTCATCCAAATAATAACTACAAGCTTTAATTTCATCTTGCTTAGGTTTTCTATAATTTGGAAGCATACATTTAATTAGATTTGTCATGTAAATTTCTTGCCTTTTAATTCCAGCTGATTTTAGTAATTCATCTAATACCTTCCCTGAGGGTCCAACAAACATCCTTCCTTCTCTATCCTCCATTTCTCCTGGTGCCTGAGCAATTAGCATAATTTTAGCATTCAAGTTTCCTTCTCCACAGACAGCATTTGTTCTTGTTTTGAATAATCTACATTTCTTACACTGTTTTATTATTCTGTTTAATTCATCAATTTCCATACTTATGCACTAAATATTTTATGTTTTGCCTAACACATTTCAGGCACGTTTTAAGTTCCGTCCCTGAGGGAATTTTGGCTGAACGAAATAAGCCGTACAGCATCTGTATATGATTGAACGAAGCATAGTGAAGTGAGGCAAGGAAGCGGAATGGAGTGATTGCAGAGTCGAAATTATGGAATAATTAATTTAATATATTCCATTTTTCCACTTGTTTGAAACAATTTAAGTAATTCTTTTATTTTATCGGCTTCACCGTCCAAAATAAAAATTTCAAGACATTTATCTTCTTTCAGATGACTGTGAATTTGTGTTTTTGTTATATCCTCAAATTTGTGTTTTATTTCTGTAACTGTGTCTTCTACCTTTTGGTTATGGATTAGCAGGAGTATCGAGTTCAACTTACCGGATAATCTCTCCTTTTCTTTACTATCTGCAATGAGCATCCTTGCTCCTGCCCTGATTACTTCAGACCTCCCAGAAAAACCGAGTTCTTTCTGTATCTTATCTATTTCTTTAAGTATTTCCTCATTTAAGGATATGCTGATAATTTTTGCCATGATAAGAATTAATTAATAATTCATTTATAAATATTGCTATAAAAGTTATTAACAAAAAATTTAAAAATTAATAATATTTATATAGCTTATGTCATAGATTACTATGTGAAAGGTGAATAGAATGGAAAAAAGAATATTGTTGTTTGAGGTAATTTTGGTTCTTGTCTGTTTGATTGGTGCATATTTTCTTATTCTCGTTCCACAAACAGAAAATGCTGATAATAAGATAGGTGTAGTTGTTAGCATACCTCCTCAAGCTGAGTTTGTAGAGAGAATCGGTGGCGATAAGGTAAAAGTGATAGTAATGGTTCCTCCTGGGGCAAGTCCCCATACTTATGAACCAACACCCTTTCAGTTAAAGGAGGTTAGTGAAGCAAAGATGTATGCTAAAGTAGGTTCGGGAATTGAATTTGAGTTGGCATGGATGGATAAAATAATCTCTGTTAATAAAGAAATGCTGATTGTGGATTGTTCCAAGGGGATAGAACTTATAGATAATGATCCACACATCTGGCTTTCTCCCAAGAATGCGAAGATAATGGTTGAGAATATATATCAGGGCCTGGTTCAAGTAGACCCTGCTAACCAAGAATATTATGCGAGAAATAAAGAAAAATACTTACAAGAGCTAGATAAACTAGATAATGAGATTGCTCGTGCCCTCTCTGGAAAAAAGAACAGAAAAATCATGGTGTACCATCCAGCATGGACATATTTTGCAAGAGACTATGGATTAGAGCAGATACCGATTGAAAAAGAAGGCAAGGAACCAACTCCACAAGGAATTGCCAGTTTAATAAAACAGGCAAGGGAAAACAACATAACGGTAATATTCGCATCACCACAATTTAATACCAAAACTGCAGATGTTATAGCTAAAGAAATTGATGGAAGAGTTGTTCTGATAAGCCCCTTGGAGAAGAACTACTTAGAAAATATGCGTAAAGTTGCTGAAGTCTTTGCTGGAGGATTAGAATGAGGAAAGAAATTGTCAGCTTAAAGAATGTAGAGGTTTATTTTAATGACACGCCTATCCTTGAAAATGTTAGCCTCTCTATAAAACAAAATGATTTCCTTGCTATCATAGGCCCAAATGGTGGTGGAAAGACAACATTGCTTAAAGTTATTCTCGGATTAATTAAGCCGAATAAAGGGGAGGTTAAAGTTTTTGGAAGAAATCCAAAGGAAGGAAGAAAACTAATCGGCTATCTTCCTCAATATACCTTTTTTGATCCGAATTTTCCAATGAGTGTTCTCGATGTCGTTTTAATGGGAAGATATAGAGGGATATTTAGAAATTATTCCGAGGAAGATAAAAATGCAGCCCTTAATGCCCTCAAAACTGTGGGCATGCTTGAATTCAAAGACAGGCAGATAGGTAGGCTGTCCGGAGGGCAGCTACAAAGAGTTTTTGTAGCAAGAGCGATTGTAAGGGAACCCAAATTACTTCTTCTTGACGAACCGACGACAGGCATCGATCCCGAAATGCAAAAATCATTTTACGAATTGCTATTAAAGCTTAAGAAAAGAATGGCAATAGTTTTAGTAACCCATGATATTGGTGTTGTTTCCACTTATGTGGAAAAAATTGCCTGTTTAAACCGCATGCTGTTTTATCATGGTCCAAAAGAAGCGGGGTTGAAAAAGCTTGAAGATGTGTACCAATGCCCAATAGAAGTAATAGCTCATGGAGTTCCGCACAGAGTGTTGAGGAGGCACGAAAAAAATGATAGAGATTCTTCAGTATGAATTTATGAGAAATGCCTTAATGGCAGCGATTTTAGTAAGTGTGACCTGTGGAATTGTAGGTACATATGTGGTTATAAAAAGAATAGTTTTTATCAGTGGTGGAATTTCTCATGCCGCATTTGGCGGAATTGGTTTAGGTTATTTGCTCGGAATAAATCCTATCCTTGCTGCTATTCCATTCAGCATATTAGCTGCGCTTGGTATTGGAACTATCAGTAAAAAAACAAAAGTTAGTGAAGATACAGCCATAGGAATATTATGGACTGTGGGTATGGCACTGGGAATTATCTTTATTGCTCTGAGTCCAGGTTATGCTCCCGATCTGTTCAGCTATCTATTTGGATCAATTCTTACAGTTCCCTTTTTTGATTTAATTATAATGTTAATCTTGAATATGGTAATAATCCTCACAGTTATTTTATTCCACAAAGAATTTTCAGCAATTTCATTTGATGAAGAGTTCTCGGAAGTTATTGGTGTTCCAACAAAAATCATGTACTTCCTGCTTTTATGTTTAGTTGCTTTGAGTGTTGTGGTTTTGATAAGAGTTGTTGGTGTTATTCTCGTTATAGCATTACTGACAATTCCAACAGCAATAAGTAGACAATTTACCCACCACATCAAAAAATTGATGGTCCTTTCAATATTTACCGGGATTATTCTGACTGTAACTGGTTTGTGTTTCTCTTATATGTTTGATTTGCCTTCTGGTGCAACTATTGTTTTAGTTTTAGGAACGGGTTTTCTTCTGTCTTCATTCTTGAAAAAATCGCAAATTTTGGCTAAGAGCGATTTCTGATTGCAAAACCGCATATTTGCTGTTATATTTCTTTTGCAAAAACATCGCAAATTTGGGTGAACTTCCAAAGAAACTGAACCGCCCGAAAGGCTAAGAAAGTTCCGAGGTGGCACAGAAATTAGATTCTATTTGCCGGTTTATCAGATTTGTAACCAAATTTACAGGATTGATTTGGTGATACTTCTGGATGAAATAAGGAACGTCCACAGTGATAATATATCCACTTTTGTTTTTTTAATTCGTTTTCAAGTTCAGAAGGATATCTACTTTCTAAGTTTTTATTTATCAAATGGTCTGAAAATTTATCTATAAAATCCTTTTTAATTTTTTCTACTGTTTTTGTATCTGCGAAATGTAATTTAAACAAAAAATCTTCAAGCGCCCAATTTGGAGGATAACCAATGCATTCAATTCTGTAGCCACAATGTTTACAGAGCACTTTATTTTCCTCAGGCATAATAAGTAGAAATTATTTAAATTTAAATACATTTCTCTCTAAACATTACAGAACTTGTGTTTCCCCAGTTAATGAAAATTATCCAATACATGAACAGCAATGCGACAATACTAATCCAGTGTGGTTTTTCAAAAAGTGGTTTCGGTAGCGTGTTGAGATATGCTATTACACTTATTGTTACTATTACTGAGAGCACAGCAACACCAATTTTTCGCAGTTTGTCTTTTTCCATTTTGTTACCTTCTTTCATAAATTATTTCTCTTTAATTTTTCACTGCATAAATTGTAAAATGTTGTTCTGGTAAAAAATTAAATTCCCTTTCCAGCAAATAACCCGCCTCTTTCATTTCTTGAATGATAGTTTCCTTGGGAAGATAGTGTCCAAACAATCTACGGAAGGTGAAAATTTTGCCTTTTTTATAGTCAATGATTGCAATCTTCCCACTGGGTTTTAAAAATCGTTTCAGACCTTTGAAATACTCCACTCGATTTGGTATGTGGTGAGTAACATTACGCATGAATATCAAATCCAGGCTTTTTTCGGGCAAGTCTAATTTATCTCCCGATACAAATATTGGTATAACGTTATCCAATCCCTCTTCTCTGGCACTGTTTTTGACATATTCTAAAAATTCTGGTTTTATATCAACCGCATAAACTCTTCCCTCTTTTCCAACTATCTTGGCAAATCGCAGAGAAAAATAACCCCCTCCAGAACCAATATCTGCAATACTTTGACCGGGCCTTAATGCAATAGCTTCTATAATCTGGTCCGGTTTGTTTTTAGGATCAGAGGCTTTTTTATTGAGCATCTCTGCTTGAAGGTCTGTCATTTTTACCTCCTTACATAAGTTACATCTCTTCTATCTATATATATTTTCATTTCAGGCATCTGCTGTTAGGTGTGTACGAAAGCCTGAAACGAACATAGTGAGCGGAGAGTGCAGGGGTTGCTATATGAGAAAATAATCAGAAAGGCGTCTCAGAAAATATTTATATTTTTGGGAAATTTCTTGTTTTAATTTCTGGTTTTGACGTGTAAGCGAAGGTCGAGCAATGCAGGCGTAAGCCGAGCAACACAGAAGTCGGCGTCGGCGAGCTATAGGTTAAAAAATTCTTTTTAGTTTATCAAGATCAAAAACTTCCTGAATGTCAACAACTAAAACGTGATGGGGTAAGGGAGGGCATTTTTTACTTTTTCAATAGCAACATCAAAATATTCTCCTGATGAATAGATTTTTGATTTTCCATTTGCTCTGTAATAATATTTTCCTTTTTCTATGGCAACGAGTGAAACATTAGGGTTTTCTCTCAGATTTTCAAAAGATTTTTCATTTGACAAATTCCTATCAATAATCTGTTTTTGTAAAATCCTAAAGAAGTTACAACGATTGCTCGAGGAGTTGCTCCTTTTGAACAAGTTGCTAGAATTATTTCTTCTCCATCTTCAAATGCTTTTTTCCAATCATTGGTTTCCATGATCATAGGTTAACTAAGAGATTTAATAAACTTTTCTTTTTGCGAGCAGATGCTGATTGAATATAACATTCTGGAATATGTGAAGTTTGCCGTAGGCAAATTTGGGCTTAGCCGAAGGCGAAGCCACATGTCCTCCTGTTGTCCGAGTGCGGTAGCACCGAAGTGAAGCGGAGAGTTCGGCTCGCGGCACCACCCTTATCATTCAACTATACCCTCCATATTCAATATAATATCTCGTAATCTTTTCAATCTTTCCTCCTCGGTCTTCCAGTATCCTCTTCTCTCAGCCTCTACCAATAATTCAGCAATCCCTATTGTTGCATAAGGATTGTTTGATTGTAATCTCTTTCTCACCTTTTCATCAAATATCAATCTATCCGTAACTTCATCAAAAATCCAATTTTCAACTTTACCAGTTGTTGCCGCAAAAGCCAGCAGATACTCTACTCTATCTTTTATCTTCTTTGCGCCATGAAAATCATGCCTTAACATCCCCTCTATCCAACGAGGGTTGAGAGTTCTTGTCCTCGTAGCCCTCTCAATCGCTATTTTTAAGTCTTCTACAACCACATCCTCCTCTGTAGAATCTACAATCATAACTTCTACTTTTTCTCCTCTCTTGTCTTGCACAGTTCTTGATAATCCTCCTAAGAACTCATAGTAATGGTCAAGATCCGTAACCTCGTATTCCGTGTTATCTCTTTCCTGGGTTACGATGTCAACAGTTTTTAAGATGTTGGAAAATGCCCGCTTATTCCTCTCAATTCTTCCTTTGAAATATGCATAACTCATGCTATCATCATAACTTTTAACTAAATCTTTTTCATCCTTCCAACTGCTACTTTCCACTAATGTTCTCATAGAGGTCGCATATTCTGTTGGTGATGGGCCGAAAATTCTTGCAAGAGAAAAACCCCCTAACTCCTTTTCGCTCTGAAGATAATGCTTCCTTACGAAGTTTTTTTCAGGAGGTTCATCAAGTTTGGCGACCATTTCTATTGCTCTATTTATCAAATCAATGTGCGCTCCAAAAGTGTCTCGGAAAATGCCGCAAATCGTAATCACAACATCGATTCTAGGTCTTCCTAATTCTTCCAATGATATAACTTCAAGTTCCTTGAACCATGGATTCTTCTTGTGTTTTATTCTTACTCCAAGCAATGAGAGGATGGTGGCAACAGTATCCCCTCCGGTCTTCATGGTTTCAAATCCCCATAAAACAATCCCTATACTTTCAGGATATCCGCCATACTTTTTCAAGTAAGAATCAACAAGTAAATCTGCAGCTTTTCTTCCTCTCACTTCAGCCGCAACCGTTGGAATAAGTCTCGGGTCAAAAGCATACATTGCCCTGCCAGAAGGATATACATCAGGGTCACGAATAGGGTCGCCACCACGAGCAGGAAAAATATATCTCCCTTCTAAAGCGCGTAGGAGATTTTCACTCTCTTTTGATTTTTGAATGCTCTCTACAATATTTCTTACAAATCTTCCATATTCTTTTGGCAACCATCCCGGTTCTTTGTCATCCAGTATTTCCCTAATAATTTCTTTTGCCTTTGTTTCTATTTCATCTCCCATTCTCGTATCTTTTATTTCTTCCCAATTGAAGCCTTCCTTCTTTGCTACTAACTTCAAAATTGATGGATGTTCTCTGTCAATTCTTAGCACACCAAGCAAGTAGTCAACAAGTTCCTCTTTGGTGGGCTTTCTATCCATTATGTGCAATCCGTAGGGAATAAGCCTTCTTTTCATCCTATATAGCTCTCTCCTTAATTCTCGTGGCTCTAAAGGTAAATGCAGTTCTTTCGCAGTATCTTTAATCATTTCCAAGGTTTTCTCATCTTTATTCTCCTCATATTGGTTGAGCAAACCCTCTAATATGATGTATTTCTCATAAAGCCCTGAGGTTTTCATTGGTGGCGAGGCGTGTGAAATGCAAATTGCATAAGAACGCCTTTTGGCAATTGTTGATTCTGAGGTATTTCCTATCCAGTAATAATAGATGTGAGGTATATCTCCAATAAGTATGTCTGGAAAACATTCAGATGAAAGAGCAACCTCCTTACCTTTTGTAAATTCAAGTGTTCCATGCATTCCAAAGTGTATTATCGCATCTGCACGAAATTCTTTCTGTAGGTATAGATAATATGCCAAATACTGATGATGTGGTGGCAAGTCTTTGTCGTGGTATGCTTTATCAGGGTCTTCATGCACGCCTCTTGATGGTTGCGCACCTAAGAATATGTTGCCCAGAATCACACCGGGAATCAATATGCAGTCTTTGTCTATCATTATGTTACCTGGTGCTTCTCCCCAATGCTCTATTACTTCCTTCTGAACGGCGTCAGGGAGAATTTTGAACCAAGAAATATATTTATCCGCAGGAATTCTTATTCCTGTTTTCCGTATATATTTTGGACTGTTGACAACCCCTGAAGAAAGAAAAAGGTCTTTCAAGCTCTCTTTAGGAATGTGAACATTGTATCCCCTTTCATTCAATTTTTCCAAGAATATTTTCATGCTCTCGAACACATCTAAATACCCCGCACTTGCTAAATTTTCTTCACCTGGTGGATAGTTGTAAGTAATGATAGCAATTCGTTTTTCACTACTTGGTTTTCTTCTCAAAGAGAGCCAATTTTTAATTCTGTTTCCAAGCTTTTCTATTCTATCTTCCAAAATTTTTATCTGCTTTACTTTTCCTAAGACCGGGTCGTTAAAGCTTTGAAGTCCTGCAACAAAAACAGGTTCAATGG
>Ga0190363_1000317_pt1 | contig 28256 bp, 26 predicted proteins | sample 48721867_MG_FD_161272 | JGI IMG/M metagenome (GOLD analysis project Ga0190363, IMG submission 161272) | Hydrothermal vent microbial mat bacterial communities from Southern Trench, Guaymas Basin, Mexico - 4872-18-6-7_MG | ecosystem: Environmental > Aquatic > Marine > Hydrothermal vents >... | reverse complement strand
AAAAATATGGTATTACGCCGTTTACGAGTATGATAATGCAACATTTGATGGTTCTTGTGGTGTCTTGTATGTTAATGGTTTTGAGATGATCTGGACTGGGGAGAAATGGATCTACGCTTTTCCATACTCAACCGAGGGAAACCAGATAACCTTCCACATAACAGGAGTACTAGACAACCAGTATGGCTTAACCGAAATAAACAATCAAGCGGGGGATATCATAATAAACTGGGCAACAATAACTATTGAAATCAAAAAATAATTTTACAAATTTAAGTAACGGTTAAAATAGGAGTCAGAAATATTTAATTGGGAGGAAATGTGTAACGATCAAGCAAGTGCGGAAATTAGCTCGAGATTTTCTGCGGTGAAATCTTTGGGGGTTATCTTTTTTTGCGGAGATTTTACCTTCTGTTTCTTTTTGGTGATCCAGTGAGCTAGCTATTTTGAGGCTCTTTTGCAACGCCTTGGAGCATGTTTGCCTCCGCGTTTATGCATTTAAATTTTGTTCCTCCTTCAGGAAATATACAAATACTCCTAAGTGGCGTTTTTGTATTTTTGGTTTATTTTTTTCCTAGAAAGTTGCAGTTATGTTGGAAAGAGTTGCTGCTTGTGGGTTTAGCTAACTCTGCTCTTGCAGTGTCAGGCTAGCTTCAGCCTGCGGTTTAAGTTGACATGCTGGAGATGTGGTTGGCTCTTTAGGGGTTTGCGGCAGAGATGTGCATTAATCGTAACTTTCGGATATGCAATGCAATTACATTGCAATTTGAAGTTTGAAGGTTATTCTCTTATTCGTTTTTGGGAGCATTTTTGTTGCTTGGTTTTTCCCCATGTTTTTCACGGTAATTTTATAATTCATTATTGCCGTAATTGGAGAGGGGAGCTTTCTCTACAATTTTAATCAACAAAAACGAAAAAAGCCGAAAATCTGGCCATTAGTTTTTAGAGTAAACTTTTTCAAAAACCAAAAAAAGGGGATTTTTAAGAGGAGTAATTGCCAGTGAGGGTTATAGTACTAGTGATTACTGCCGGCGACTCTGGTCCGTCCACGTTTTCAAGGGTAAATTCTTTGCCAGGGGTCGAACTCGGAACAGTAGCTTCAAATGAATAACTTATAGTTTCACCATTGTTTACCCATATTGAATATGGTAACTGGGAATAAGTGACTGCAACCCCGTTTACAGTTACCACAGTTCCCTGGGCGGTTGAGTCTAGGCCAGTAACGGTAAATGTTACTCTCCACTGAATGTTATAAGTTCCAGTTACTGTCACTGGTTCTACTACTGTAATTGGTGAACTTGGGCCTGCGGTGCTTTTAAGTAAGAATCTCTTCCCATCTGTTGTGCTAGATACTAATAGAGAAAATTCATAAGTTACTGCCCCGCCGTTGTCAATCCACATTGTGTATGGCAAATCATCATAGTAAAGCTCTATGCCATCTACTATTAGAACCAATGAATCGGCAGTCGAATCAAGGTTTACATGGGTGAAGGTTACTAACCATTGAGTAAGGTAATTTCCAGCAATTATTTGTGGTGTTGTGACAGTTATTGGCGAAGCGGTTCCAGTAATACTGTCAAGTCGGAACCGTTTGTTGGTTTCTGTAGTATAAACTATTTTGGTATATTCATAGGTAACCGTTGTTCCATTATTGACCCATATCGAGTAGGGTAGTTCACTGTATGAAGCATTTACACCATTTACAGTTACTATTGTTCCTATGGCTGTATTGTCAAGACCTGTGTGTGTAAAGGTAACTAACCATTGCGTTAGATATGCACCGGTAACGTCAATTTTTGAGTTGACGGTTATTGGCGAGGGGGCACCAGAAACGCTACTTAGCACAAAGCGCTTGCCAGACTGAATAGTTTGAACCAGTGCAGCATAACTGTAAGCAACTGTGTCTCCTTCAGTTACCCAAATTGAGTAGGGCAGATCATCAATGGAAAGGGCTACCTCGTTTACTGTTACTATTGTTCCAACGGCTGAGTTGTCTAATCCGGTTTGCGTGAAAGTGACTAACCATTGTGTTAAGTAGTTGCCAGTTATGTCCTCCGGAGAAGATACTGTAATTGGACTTGGACAGCCATCAACATTTTCGAGAATAAAGCGTTTGCCGTCTACCATGCTACTGATTAACTCTTCATAAGCATAAGTTATAGTCGAGCCACTATCAACCCAAACAGTGTATGGCAATGAGGAATATTCAACGACCACATCGTTTACTGTTACTATTGTTCCAACGGCTGAGTTGTCTAGACCTGTATGGTTAAAGATTACTCTCCATTGAATAATGTAATATCCAGCAATACTTGTTGGTTCAGTAACAGTTATTGGCGATGCTGGACCGTCAATGCTTACTAGTCTGAAACGTTTACCTTCTTCGCTTGAACTAATGATGCTCTCATAGGCATATTGAATTTCGCTTCCGGCATCAGCCCAGATAGTGTATGGTAGCTCTTCATAAGAAACGGTAGTAGAGTCAACAATTAGAACGGTTTCGTTTGCACTTGCGTCTAAGCCTTCTTGCGTAAATGTTACTAGCCATTGGGTTATATAAGTGCCAGTTATTGTTATTTTCGAATTTACGTTAAACGGTGAACTTGGGCCTATTACTGCATCTAGGCGGAAGCGTTTGCCCATAAGTGAACTTGCTACAATCTCTGAAAAGTTGTATTCTACAGTCAAGTCTGAATTAACCCAGATTGAATATGGCAAATCAGCAAAGTCTAATGTGCTACCGTTTACAGTTACTATCAGACTAGTTGCTGAAGCATCTAGACCTTCAACATTAAAGGTTACTAGCCATTGAGTTAGGTATTCACCAACAATATTTGCCGGCGCAGTAACTGTTATCGGTGAAGTTGGGCCAGAGACATTTACTAAGCTAAAGCGCTTTCCATCAACTGTGCTTGACACAATTTCCTTGAAACCATAAGAGATTTTTGATCCATTGTTAACCCACAGAGTGTATGGAAGCTCTGGATAAGTAATTTCAATTTCATCTATAATTACTACTACTCCCTCCGCGGAAGTGTCTAGGCCATCATAAGTGAATACTACTTTCCATTGGGTTAGGTAATTGCCAACTATTTCTAGTGGTTCAGTTATTATTACTGGCGAGTCGGGACCTATTATTGATTCTAGTGTGAAACGTTTCTCTTCAGGCATTGCTTGCGAGTGAATGGTCCGAGTGTAATTGTAATCAATAATATCCGTGTTATTAACCCAGATTGAATATGGTAACTCAGCATAGGTCAATTCAGTTGCATTTACTGTTAGAACAATACCGTCAGCATCAGAAGTGAGGCCCTCAACATTAAAGGTCACCAACCACTGTGTTAGGTAGTTACCAATTATAGTTATGGGCGCATTGATAGTTATTGGCGACTCTCCTCCTTCAACATTTATTATTGCAAAGCGTTTGCCGGCGATTGCACTGGGCACAATTGGAGTGTAAGAATATTCAATAGTTGCTTCAGCATCGGCCCAGATCGAGTAGGGCAAGTCAGAGTAAGCTATTTCTTTTCCATTTACTGTAACTATTGTTCCTTCAGCGTAGAGGTCAAGACCTGTTTGCGTAAATGTCACTAACCATTGGGTCCAGTAAATTCCGGTGACTGAAATAGAGGAATTTACTATTATCGGCGAAGCGGGGCCATCTACAGATACTAGGCGGAAGCGTTTCCCTTCGCTTTGGCTACTTACTATTCCCACATATTCGTATGAGACCGTATCGTTTGCATCGACCCATATTGAGTAAGGCATCATGGAGTAATTAATTTCAGCAGCATTCACCGTCACAATCGTTCCAGCAGCTGAATTGTCAAGCCACATGGTATTGAAAGTCACTTTCCATTGCGTTCTGTATTCTCCAGTAATGTTAATCGCTTCGGTTACAGTTATTGGAGATGCTCCGCCAATTATTGTAGTTAGAGCAAAGCGCTTTCCATCTACGGAACTATACACAAAATCTGAAAAGATGAAAGTATGTGTTGAATTAACATCCCAAATGAAAGTCAGCGGGAAGGCATCATAGGAGTACTCTTCTCCATCAACAGTTATAATTGTGCCTGTTGCATCATTAGTTATGCCTTCGAGGGTAAAGGTGATTCTGGCGGTTTTAATGAAGATAGCGTTTACTGTGTGTGGAGCATCCATTATAATTGAAATTTGTGCTTGTGTTCCAGATTCAAAGTTATCAACAAGCCAATAACCAAAACGATAGTTCTCGCTTGGTCTTGCTGAAATTGTCACTTCCTCGCCTGCAAGATGCCAGTATTCTCCGGGAGCGGGGTTTATTGTACCGCCCTCTTCTGGACTTTGACTTATTGTTAGCAGATAGTTAGTTACATATTTCCCGGTGATTATAATCGGCTCAGTTACTATTATTGGCGATTCGGGGCCTATTGCTTTAGTGAAGGCGAAACGCTTGCCTGTTTCTTCACTTGAAACTATGTCCGCGTAAATATATGAAACGGAAGTATTTGGAAATACCCAAATATCATATGGCATCTCTAAGAAAGCTATTTCTTCTCCATTTACTGTAACTATTGTTCCAAGGGCACTATCATCTAAACCGGTGTAATCAAAAGTTACTCTCCATTGCAGATCGTAACTGCCTGTGAATGTGAGGGGTTCGGTTACTGCCACTGGAGAGATTTCTCCCTCTATAGAGACAAGTTTGAATCTTTTGCCGTCGGTTACACTTGAAATCACATCGGCATATTGATAATTAACTGTGGAGGCATTGTCAAACCAGATAGTGTATGGAAAAGCTGAGACATCAACCTCCAAATCGCCAATGGTCAGTCCTTGGCCAACAGCACTTTCGTCAATTCCTTTAATGTTAAAAGTTAATTGCCATTGGGTTACATAATATCCCGTAATTGTTTCTGCTTTAAGGATTGGCTCAGGAAGGGTAGCATTTACGAGATGGAATCGGCGTCCAGGATCTGTGCTTGGAACAATTTTAGTGTAAGTGTAATTGAGAATTGCCGTTTCGTTAACCCATATTGAATATGGTAAATCCGCGGGGGTTAATGCTATATTGTCAACCGTTAAAATTACTCCTCCAGCGGAGGCATCTAGGCCTTCCTGTGTAAAGGTAACTAACCATTGCGGAACATACTGGCCGGTAATTATTGTTTCGCCGCGAGATTCCGTTTTTTCTTCGCTGAATAGGAAGCGTTTTCCCTGTATCGAGCTTGAGAGTAGCGGCTTGAATCTATAAGAAACGTGCTCGTCTTCTTTTATCCATATTGAGTAGGGTAAATCGTCATAAAAAAGATTTGTCCCTTCAACGGTAATTATTGGCTCTGTAGCGGAATCATCGACACCGGTGCATGTGAAGGTTATGAGCCACTCAGTTTCATATTTTGCGTTGATTGTAATTGTTTCACTTGCTGTGAAGGGGGATTCGGGGCCTGTGCAAGTTGTTAAAGTGGCTCTCTTTCCGGGAATTGTTGAGGTTACAGTTTCTTTAAATTGATAGGTGTGTGTGGAGCCAATCGGCCAAGTAAATGTTAATGGTAAGTCTTCCGCTAGATATTCCTGACCATCGACGGTTAGAATTGGTTCTGCGGCCTCTATTGTGATTCCTTCTACCGAAAAGGTTACTGAAACTACTGCTGAGAATTGTGGTTGAATAGTATGTGGCGCATTCATGATTATTGTCACTGGGTTTTGTGCGGCTGGTTCTCCGTCGATTAACCAGGCAGTAAACTGATAATTCTCTGATGGAATGGCTTCAGCGGAGACTGTTGTGCCCTCTTTAAACCAGTCGCCACTAGGCTCAAGTTTTATTGTTCCGCCTGGGGCCTCTCTCGCGGTGAGAAGGTATTCTGTTTGATAAACCGCTGTGAAGGTTTGTTCTTTGGTTATTGTGATTGTAGCGTTGGGTTCTTCTCCTGTTCCTGCTATTCCTTGTAGTGTAAATCTTTTGCCTGTTATTGTCGATTTTATTTCCATTTGAAAAGCATAAGTATGTACTGTCCCAACCGCCCAGTTAAATGTCAATGGAAATTCTGCGGTGCCATATTCCTGCCCATCAACTATTAGTACTGTTCCTTTTGCACTTTCATCTATGCCGAAAACATTAAAAATTACTGTTTTTGTTGCTGGCTGTGGGGGTGCTGGTCTCTGCTGGATATACCAGAAAGCACATCCGAAGATGACGATGGTTATGGCAACTAGCACTAAAACTGCCAGTTTTGTATTCATGCCACTTTTCCCTCTTCATTATAAATGTCTTTTACACGATATATCTTGTCTACGAACGATTATTTAAACATTTCTTTCTAAAAAAAAGAAAAATTGTCTTTCCCTTTTTAGAGTCTTTTTAAAAAATAAGGAACGCATTTAGAGTTTTTGGCGGAAGGAAGATTCTCTTTGCTCTCAAGTCGTCCTGCCGACTGAAAGATCCAGCTGGGGCATAAATGACGAATATGGATTTAAGCAAAGCACCTTGGGAAGAGTTAAAGTTTTTAAAGAGTTAAACCTTATTTAAAGAGAGGGAAATCTTATGAAGGATGTAAGAAATAAACGTGCTCTTTCGCCGGTTATTGCTATTTTGATAGTAATAGCTGTTATTTTTGCTGCAACAATCTTTCTGATCAACTATGCAACGACTCATGGGAGTCTGGCTCATTGTGAATTTTCAATAGAATCAGCTCAACTTTTATCAGATTATACTGGTACAAAGCCCGTATTCACCATTACCCTCAAAAATACTGGAAACGAGCCAATTGTAACGGTAGCCATCACCGTGGACGATGAGGATACTGCAGTATTTGATTTGTCGGATCATCCTGTAGATCCTGGTGCAACAATTGGTTTGACACCCGAATTACACAATAAATATATGATTGGTAATGTTTATACTTTCTCTGTTTACATAGTTTCTTCAAGCGGAGCTACATTTTCTCGGTCATTCACAATTAGATGTCAAGGATATGCAGGGGCTCCTCCTAGCTAAGAAGAAACAGTAGAAGGTAAGCCGAAAGGCACTCTTCCTTTCATTTTGCCTATTTTTATCTAACTTTTTACAATGCCAAATAAAAAAGCGGGCACTATTTTACCTAGATAGTGGTTAATGTTGGCACCACATCAAGAGGTAACCAAGATCGGGTTTTTGGTTGATCAATAAGAATAAGCTGGTTTTCCAAGAGCCTTTTTACTTGCCTTTTTTTTAAGTTTTCTTAAAATTCTTTATAAAGCTTTGTGTCTATTATACTTATGAATGTAAAAAGTTTAGATAAGGATGGGAAGCAAGTGGCCAAAAAGCAAATTTTGAGGTCCCCCTCGGTTCAAAAAGTTCTGCAAGTTCTAAAGAGAAAGCAGGTAACTGCTATTGAACCAGCATTAGCGGGGGAAAAAATAATTTACCCCCAACTTCAGGAGACTGGTCTGCCAATAAAAGAACTCATTAATGTTCTAGACAATCTTACTGAACTAAGGATACTTAGAAAAGAAGTGAAGTGGAGCTTTCTCGCTTGCCCCGAATGTAATGCTAAGAATTTCTTGATTACAATGGCATGTCCCGCCTGCGGTTCAGCTAATATAATACGTGGCAAGGTTATTGAGCATCTTCCCTGCGGATACGTAGATCTTGAAACGGTCTTTAAAGAAGAAGGCGTGTTAATATGCCCAAAATGCGGCAAGCGATTGAAAGCTCTCGGGGTAGATTATCGTCGACCACCAAGTGCTTATAAATGTCTAAACTGCGGTTCAGTATTTCCATCACCCAGTCGAAAATTCACCTGTCCAAATGGTCATGTTACTGATGAGATAGACTTAGCTACATTTCACGGATATGCTTATTATATTGTAGAAAAAGAGTGGCTAAAAATTCAAAACTGGCTCATTGATTTCGATGCGTTCTTTGAAGATCTAAAAGAGAATGGATGGTGTGGAGAGTTTTCCGCCCAATTTACAAGTCGCTCAGGAATAGTTCATACATTCACGATGGGTTTATGGCGAGGAGAAAAAAAGCCCGAGGTACTCATTGAAGTTTGCTCAAATGATAAAAGCGTGGCCTCCGTGTTTCTTCTTGCGTTTCACGCAAAAGCCATGGAATTCCCTGAAGCTGTGAAAGTTTTCATTGCAATGCCTAAACTTGCAACTGATGCTATAAAAATAGCAGAAACGTATAATATCAAAATAATTGAAGGAGAAAATTGGGCTGAAGTGGTATCCAAGTTAAAGGCTTTCTTGAGGGGACTCTAATTTGGACCCAAAATCAAGCTTAATGCTCCGTGCGTGTATTATAGCAGGGATAATGTTTTTCTTATTTGTTGTTCTTGTATGTTTATTAGCCAGTCCGATTGCTTTAATCACATTTTTATCAGCAGTTTTCCTTGCAGTTTACTTCTTGTTCCATCTGGAAATTCAATCCGAGCGAAAAAGAAAGCCTCGAAAACTACCGCCAGTAATGTTTGTAGCAATTATCTTACTCACATGCTTCTTTATTGGAGCCTTGTTCGCGGAGGGGTTGGCAAATTATGCAATTCCTCTAAGCGCAATAATTGCGGTTGGTCTTGCTTTAACATTTTGGACAAACTTTCTCACGATCCCCTTGGCAATTTATCATAAGCAAAATGAAGAAAGAGAAGGAAAATTTCTCCAGCGGTATCCTAAAGTAAGCATCATCGTTCCTGCATATAATGAAGAAGAAAATTTGGCCACTACTATAGAAGCCCTCTTAGAAGCCGATTATCCATTAAAGGAAATAATAATTGTTGATGATGGTTCAACTGATGGAACATTAAATATTGCACGACAATACATTAATCGAGGGGTAAAAGTCTGCCATAAAGAAAATGGGGGAAAGGCTTCCGCAATAAATTATGGTTTATTATTTGCTACGGGAGATATAATTGTTCTAGTAGATGCGGATACTGTAATTGGTTATTCAGCCCTTCGTGAAATTGTAAAAAGATTTGAGGATCCAGAAGTCGTTGCAGTATGTGGTAATATTAAAATTTTAAATACGACCAATTGGCTAACTAAATGCCAAGCATTGGAGTATTGCATCAACATAAATATTCTTCGAAGGGCCTTTGATACCTTTGGAGCAGTACCAGTAGTTCCGGGATCTCTTGGAGCTTTTAGAAGAGATGTTCTTGAAGCGGGGGGCAAATATGATCGGGTGACTGTTACTGAGGATTTTGATGTAACTATTCAAACATTAAAAACTGGAAAAGTTGTTCAAGCCAGTTCTTATGCGTTAGCATACACTCGGGCCCCCGAGACAATCTCTGGATTATATAAACAACGCTTACGATGGTATCGTGGAAACATACAGTCAATTCTACGTCATAAAGATGCTTTTGCAAATACTAGGTACGGTTTTCTACATTCCCTTGCCTTTCCATTTATTTTTCTATCATTAATAATTTTGCCATTTATTGGTCTACTTGTATGGGGCACGGTCTTTCTAATGCTATTTTTAGGCTATTGGCAATCAATCTTGTTCTGGTTCCTATTCTTTGTGATCCTACAATTCTTACTGAGTTTACTAGCACTAGAACTTGATGAGGCACCACGATCTTTAGCGTGGTATTCCCCTCTCTTTGTTTTAGGGTATAAACAGTTTCTGGATTTCATAATTATAAAAGCTCTATTTGACGTTTTGCTTAAGAGAAATATCGACTGGACAACGGCGAAGAAGAGACAGGAGAACCACTAGTAGTCGTTTCTCTTCTTTTTCTGGTTCTTCTACGAAAGATTAAAAATAATGCAATCCCGTAAAAAAGAGATGCCACTACAAGAGTTAAAATTGACCAAGGTATTGTTGGTGGCGGGGCGGGGGGTGCAGAAAAGAGACTGGAGACAAGAACAATTTCAAAATTGTTCTCTTTTAAATATTCCAATTGTTTACGGAATAAGTTTACTGGAACTGTTGTCTCAGCAGGCCCCTCATCTGAAATAAAGTGATACACGATACATCCTACCCCTCCAGGAGGGACACTCTCAACAAAGGAAACGAAATCATCCATTGTTTTTGTATCTGCGACCCAGCCTGGAAGAGAATATCTATTCTCCTCTGAAGGAAAAAACACGCCTCTTTCTATAGTCCTTGCACACCAATATCCTGCCTCAGCAACATATCTTTGAATAGTATCATTAAATTCGCCGTAAGGATAAATAAAAGTTTCAATTTGAAAACCATGTGCTTCCAACACTTGCTTGGCCCTTTTTATTTCCTCATCCAAGACCTCCTTCGATACATTTAGCAGATGCGTGTGTGTCATTGTGTGGCAAGCAATTTCCATTCCCGCCTGTTTAAGGAAAGATAACTCAGTATAGTTCATTCTAGAGAAAAAAGTGCCCCTATTCATTCCAATATATTTTACTATTACGCCAAAAGTAGCTTTAAACCCAAACTCTTGCAAAATTGGCAATACCACAGAATAATGATTTTCCCAACCATCATCAAAAAACAAACAGATTTTGCGTGAAGATGAGGCGGCGGTTGATGCGGGAACTACTGTCCCGGAAGTTATCAGAAGAACAGTAAACATTACCGCTAGTTTTGACATGTCACATCAAGTTTCATTGATCTTCAAGGCAAATATAAACGTTTCGTCACCTTAAGAGTTTTCCATCGGGGGTTCTCTCTCCTTTCCGAATGCGTGTAGTTGAAATGGGTCTTCCATCCTCTGCAAGAACCATTTTTACGGTAATAATTTTTAATGGAGGTAGGCCTAATTGTTTTCGAATGTTGTTTATTTCCTCAGCCCTTTTTCGCGTTTCTTCACTTACAACAATACTTGAAATGGGTTCAGTAGTGGTAGCAATTCCATATGGATTATCTAAAGGGATTATTTCCGCTCGCTTATACCACCCTCGCTCTCGAAGAAAACGGCGAAGGGTTACCGAGCGGTGGGAGTAAGATTCCACTTCATGTTGTTTATGCAATTTCTTTGCAAACTGATCCGTAGTCAAACCAATGATTACAAAGCCTTTTTGCTCAAAGGCTGTGGTTAATAGTGTCTTGTGTCCTTTATGTAGTAAATCAAAAGTGCCACCAACGACAATTATCTCTTCATCCGATCGCAATCGTCTGGCACGTATAACGGGCATCAACTTTTTGCCTCTCTAATACAACATATCCGTTACGTCTTTCTCTTGTAGTAATTGCCTTTTCCATGATTTTATGTTTGGCAAAGCATATGGTAGAAGTTTCAAAGAATAATATGGTGGTAGAATGGGCAAGCCAAGCATGTCTCCTAAAGTAATTAGCATAAAAAGGTTTTCCAGCATCATTCTCTCCTTAAGCATTTGCCGGACTACCGCATGAGAGGCCATGCCGTAAAATGTTTCTTTTACTGCTCTTTTTGCCTCTTTGAATAATTTAAACTTCGGCATGTTCACCCCCATGAAATAATAACATTTTCCCTTTTATTTAAAAATTATTGTTTGCATCTTTTAGCCACAGCAATAGGAAAACTATAAACATGTGGATAACGTCTATCAAATTTGATTGCTGTTTCCTCATCAATAACATTTGCGAGAACTATTAAAATTGTTTCTCTCTCAATAATTTTTTCAATGTTTCTCTCTATGTAATCTCTAAGTTCCCTAGGGCAGAAAGAAAACAATATTAATGGGATTCTACCAAAAACTGTGGCAATTACTATTCCTGCAACTCCTTTTTCTGGAGAAGCTTTTTTTGTGATGGCTATAGTAATGGTTTCCATCATTAGGAAATACTAAAGAGATAAAATATTTAAGTATATCGCCGGAAAGAATATTCTGGGGGCTCTTAGCTCAGCAAGGATTAGAGCACCGGGCTTTTAACCCGGGGGTCGCGGGTTCAAATCCCGCAGAGCCCACCAAAAAAGGGGATTAATCCCCCAACCCAAAGAATAAACAAGAAAAACAGAATCAAACAGAAAACAACGAGAGTAAAAGCGATAAATTCATTGAAAGAAACCTGCATTTTAACTAGAAAGTTTGGATAAATAAATGGGGCACTCATAATATATAATAAAAGCAAAATGAGATACTTTGCTGGATTTTTCACGTGAATAAGTGTAAAGAAAGTAATACTTGCTAGCAGAAAAAGAAACAAAGAGTAGAACAAGGCAAACTTTTTATTCAAGTAACCTCCCATTTTTAATTTAAGATTTGCGGAATATTTAAGCATTGTAGAAAGGTTTATAAGCTTCCATTAGTTTAGTTGATATTGGAGTGCCGACAATGGCCGAAGTAATTTTAGTCCGGGAGTTAATGACCCGCGACGTTAAGACAGTTAACCCAAACACAAACGGTCGGCGAATTGTTTCATTGATGAACCAGTTTGGGATTGGCTCTGTTGTTGTCGTTGAAGGAAAAAAGGCTGTGGGGATAATCACTGAAAGAGACATTCTTCAACGGCTGGTTGAGCCAGGGTTGCCGCCAGAAACAGTAAAAGCGAAAGATATTATGAGTAGCCCACCAATAACAATTGAAGATACTGCCACTGTCGACGAAGCAGCTGAGATTATGACTAGGCGGAGAATAAAGAAGCTTATCGTAGTTCATCACGGCAAGCTAGTGGGGATAATTACTTATACGGATATTGTAACGAAGATTCCCAGAATGTTCAGAATTTTAGAAGAGTTACTTAGACCGCAAAGAAGTCAGTAACTTTGCTCTTCCCCTTTTTGTTGGAGAAGAGGTAGCAACTGTTCTCCTAAAGCAATTACTTTTTCAGCTATCTTTTTGTCTTCAAGTGCTTTTTTGTAATAAGCGCATTCTTGCTTTTCTATGGAGGTTAGTGGCCAGCCTCGCTGTGGTGCTGTTGAGAGACCCTGATATACGGTTCTAATTTTTTCATCGAAAGAGCTAAAGAGGTTTTCAAAGCCGGTAAGTTTCACTTTCCATTCGAGGTAGCTTTTTACCAAAAACCGTATTTCAGGAGGCTCTCGTTGAAGGTGTTTTTCCACAAGTTGAGAAATTTTTTGACTCAGTAAAGCAACCTCAAGGAGATTTTCCCCAAGAGTTTTTCGTGGTTGGTATCCTTTGAGTTTTGTTTCCCAGAAACTTTTGGCTCCATTAAGAACTTGATGGGCTTCAGTTAATCCTTCATTAATCAACTCGGTAAGTTGCTTAACATATCTTGTCTTTTCTTCTAGGCTTTGCTCTGCAAGCGCCTCCGCGGGGGTTAATATTTTAATTTTTCGGCCTTCAATTTCTAGGGCATTTTCTTCAGAAAGATAATTGTTTAAATGCTTTTTCAATTCAAAAGCCGCTTGTAATTCCCATGCAGCTAGAATTTCATCTACAAGCGGTTTAGGAAAAGTTTTGGGAAATGCAAAAAATTCATCTCCTGCAAACAAACCGCATACTTGATAATAAAAAGGATGTCCATCAATCTTGAAAAAACCATAATTTATTCTCCCCTCTTCAAAACCGATTTCATCCACAATTATTTTTCGATGCGGCAAGATTCGCGAGAGGGCGGTAAATAACTCGTTAGGCATTACAAGACGCAGTAACCCGACCGGGTAGATATCATGCAAGTTTACGCGAAAGTCAAACTTTTCCATTTTCCAACCCCCTAACTAATGTATGAAAGAGCCTCCTCTCTTTTTTGTTTGTGTGTAGTAAGTAGCTTTAAGTTAGGTATGGAAAAAGAGCCAAGCCAAAATTCCACTTGCATCTGCTTTGCTAGGCTTCGGCTAGGGAGAAGAAGTGGAATGTTCCCAATAAATAACCATTTAAACCGACCCTTCATTTACACACCCACCATCATAATAATGTCCTCCCTATTAAATAAACTTTTCTTATAAGAGCTTGGCGGCATTTTAAATATGGGATAAGCAAGTTAGGAGGAAACATTATGCCCCTTCTAACTGAACTATTATCCCGCCTTTTTCAGTCTAATCAAGTATTTACCGGGGAAAGTATAATTGATAAAATTATGCTTCAAATGAGTGTGGAGGATTGCATTTATTTTATTGCAGTAGATAATCAGCAATTACAGGGAAAATCGCCGCTTGAGTGTTTATATTTCATCGAAAAGAAATTTTTTAAACCAAAAGTTTTCCCCAAATTTAAAGAAGAGGTCCAAGTGTGGGCGGAACTATGGTTTAAGAAATGGAAACAACGCGTCAAAATAACAAGCAATCCACCACCTACAAAGAAGAGAATTTCTCCAACTAAAATTAAAGAAAACATAATTAACCAACTAATTCCTACGACAATAAAACAAGGAGAGCTTTGCGGGGTAAAAATGATCTCTAATCTAGCGGTGCGATTAGAATTAACTAAAACGCAACAAAACCTCAGTGATTTTCAATTATTAAAACGCTCAGAGGAAAGGGTAAAGGAACTTTCGCGAACTACAGGTCCCCTAATCTACATAAAGCTTTCTAAAAGTTTTGCATCGCAACAAAAATTTTAAATATTTTCGTGTTAAAAATAATAAATGAGCTAAAAACCCTCTTTTGAATTTAGTGTTACCCCTCTCTTACCATCCCTTTTACCCTCTTTCCATAAAAAGAAAGAGGAGGTGATGTCTCAATGGCAGAGATCAGAGTAGCTATTGCAGGCGTTGGAAATTGTGCTTCTGCCCTAGTACAGGGAGTAGAATATTATAAAAATGTGCAAGAAAATGAAGAAATTCCAGGCGTAATGCATGCCAATTTTGGAGGGTATTTAATTCGGGATATAAAATTTGTTGCCGCTTTCGATGTAAACAAATTAAAAATTGGGAAAGATTTATCAGAAGCGATTTTCACGGAGCCAAACTGCTGCTACCAATTCGCTAAAGTGCCAAATCTTGGTGTGAAAGTGTTGCCGGCACCAATACTAGACGGTGTTGCTCCACATATGCAAAAACCCTTTAAAACTTACGATCCCAAAGAGATTAGTGCAACAGATATTGCTGAAGCGTTGAAAGACGCCGAGGCAGATATGCTGATAAACTTCTTGCCCGTGGGAAGCTACAGGGCTTCACGATATCTCGCCGAGGCATGCCTCAAGGCAAAAGTTGCTTTCATCAACTGTATCCCAGAGTTTATCGCATCCGATAAGGCATGGGCACACCGATTTACCGAGGCAAAAATTCCAATTGCCGGAGACGATATCAAAAGCCAATTAGGAGCAACAATTGTCCATCGAGCACTAACTCATCTTCTTGTAATGCGTGGAGTAAAAATTGAAAAAACCTACCAGCTAAACGTTGGCGGGAATACTGACTTTTTGAACATGACTGCAGATGACCGATTGACTACCAAGAAAATCAGCAAGACAGAAGCCGTCACAAGTTTGGTTCCTTACTCCACAAAAGCATGGGCGGGTCCAAGCGGGTATGTTCCTTTCCTCAACGATACTAAAGTATGCTACATACGGATTGAAGGAAGAAAATTTGGCGATACTCCGGTTACTATTGATGTGCGATTGCAAGTCGAAGATTCACCAAACAGTGCTGGAGTCGTTGTAGATGTTATCCGGGCAGTAAAGCTGGCTATCGACCGAAAAATCGGCGGACCGTTAATAAGTATTTCAGCATATGCGTTTAAACACCCGCCAGTTCAGGTACCAGATCACATTGCAAAACAATGGGTTGAAGAATTCATTAGTGGCAAGCGCAAATGCTAAATCCCCCATTTTCTTTTTAAAGGGTTGGGGAGATTAAAGATAGTGGAGGCGCTAATTCTTTGCGTGGGGCTCGGAGCCTAGAGCAATGGAGACTTGTTTTAGTTCCGGCAACCAGTCTCTTTATATTGGCAATAAGCGGAGCACTTGTTGGTTTCTTATTTAACCATTGGCTTCTGGTCTGGTTTATCGTTCCTACAATCCAATTTGCTTGCTTCCTTTGGTTAACTCGGAGGACACTTAAAAATTATTTACAGTTATGGCAAGTGATTCATAGTGAGGGTAAACCTGTAAATACAGAAATGTTGCCAGTAAAAGGGGTTTGTGTTGTTGAAAAATTCAAGAATGCGGTGGCGGCTGATGGAAAAATCTTTTTAGGCGATGAGCTAGTAAAACAATTATCACGTGAGGAACTTATTGCAGTAACCTTGCATGAAGAAGGACATCGAAAATATAAGAAAAAGATTTTTGGAGGCTTTCTCTTTTTAACCTGTTTTATCCTTATATTATGTGAATTTCTACTTTCGGATGTGCTTCTTCTTTTCTTAATTCCAATTTATTTTGTTGTAACAGTTCTTCTCTGTTATTACTCTGAATTTAAAGCTGATGACTATGTGGTTGAACAAGGATATGCCACCCATCTAATTTCTGCCTTGCAAAAAATGCGAAGTTGGGGGTGCGGAGCAGTACACACTCCTACACACCCGGCAATTTCTTGGAGAATAAACCGGGTTTATAAAAAACTTGCCTGCAAGAAGCAACTTTAAATAACGCTCTCAGCATTATTCTAAAACGGTGAAAAATTGATGACTAAAGTTTGGTTAGGTTTAAAAGGATACGACCCCTTCTTTGTTTATGAGAATTCGTTACGGAAAGTTTTGATTACTGGTTTCCCTGGAACTGGAAAAAGTAGCTTGACGCTTCATTTAATTTTACAAAGTATTTCACGCGGAAATTTCGTGCTAGTTTTAGATCCGATGGGGGATTTAGCCCGTAAAGCACTCACTTACCTAGCCCCCTCCCCCAAAATTATTTATCTTGACCCCCATTTCTTCTTGAAAAATGGGTATGCAATCAAAATTGACCCTTTTGAGGGGGGATTACCAACACAACTAATTTTTCTATCGTTTGTACAATCTCTTGCCTCGGCCTTTCCTAATATATGGAGCCGCACTATAGAGAAAAAACTTTTCTCTTTGCTTTCTACTCTAAATGAAAAGGGGCAACTATCTCTTTCAGCGTTACATAAATTATATCTTGATAAAGAGTTTGCAAAAACTTTGTTTAAAAGAAAACCGTCGCAGACGGAGAAGCTTTACAAAATGTTAAATGGGATAATTACTGCCCCGTCTAGTAGATTCCTATTTGCAGAGAAAGAAACGGCACTTAATTTTTCAAAAGTGTTCTCGCACCGGGCGGTTGTATTTGCCAATTTAAGGGTGGGGCAAATAAATCCGCATGTAAGCCGCTTTTGGGCGTGCCTTCTCTTATCTAGAACCTTTTTCCTTTCAACACAAGATAGAAAAGTTAATGTAGATATTTACATTGAAGATGGTTATCGGCTTCCATTAACCTTGCCAATTCAATCAATACTTCAAACAAGTCTTTTAAATTTACATTTCTTCTTTGTAACTCAATTCATCGAGCAACTTCCTAAATTACTGGCATCTTTACTACTTACAAAAACCTCCTCAAAAATAACCTTTGCCGTCGGAAACCGAACTGCAAGGAGAATAAGCCATTTTTTCAGGATGTCCTCGAGAGAACTTCTTTCGCTTCCATTATACTCTTTTATCTTTTCTTCCGGAAGAAATATCGAAAGATTAAAAACAAAACCCTATCCTCCAGGACCAAATAACTTTGAAAAAATTGCCTCTTTCTCATTAAAGGTTAACGGGCATCCAATTTAAAAGGGGGGAGGCGGTGGAAGGCAGTGGTAAGCCACTGGTAGACGCCGTTGGAACGGGGGGAAGCAAAGGCATGTATTTTAAGCACACACTCATATTTAAATGTTTAGGTCAAAATGTGCACCAATTGCGTGAACTGCTTCCAGTTTATGCGGGAAGCGTCCCACTTCACAGATAGAGTCAATCGGCTCTTTCAGCCTTACGATGGTAGAGGTTCTCTCCCCAGCGGACTATAAGTACTTCTTGCTTCTCATCTTTCGCACAGAGATTGCTGCTGATAAAGTTGAAGTTCCCATAAAAACAACGAGGTTTCACTATGTTAATAAAATTTTTCACTAACTCTTCCAGCTACTACCCACCAAAATTTGCTTAGCTTTTATTTTTCGCCTTTCTGTTTTTCTCGTCACTTGAGGTCCAACCGCAGTCTCTGCATAGAGTTATTTTCCCCGCCCAAGTTAAGTTTCGACTTCCACATTTTGGGCATTTAAATATCATATCCACCATCTTGAACCACCATAAATAACTTTTCCTTGGACTAATATAAAGATTCCCCCTAAAACAGGAAGAAAAATTTAAAAAAGTAGAGGCTATATTTTCAAATGGAGAAAGAGAGTGAGTCATTCACAAAGAAAACAATTTTTAAAGCTGTTTTTGCTTTGGTACATTCTGGTTAACATAGTGATTCTCCTCTTTCTCTACTCTCTCACTCACTTCAAATATTTTCTATATGGGATCTTCTGGAGCCTTCTGCTAGCCCTTCCAGTTGGAGCAACCCTCCTCATAATTTGGGAATTGCTCAAGGAATAACCTTTTTATGGGTAAACTAGCTTTATTTTAAAAGAGGGAGCAAACTAATGGGCTGCCGAGCAAAAGGTAAATGTGTAATTGATCCAAATTTACCGAAAGGTGATCCAGAAAAGAATCCTTATTGCCAGTTTGCTTTAAAGCATGAGGGTGACTCTATGGTAGGTTGCATTTTTTGGCATAGAAGTTTCTGGGAGAAACTTAAGGAGACTCTTGCTCGGAGGCGGGAGCGATAGCAATAGGTCGGCCAGTTAGAATTGCTGAAGCTATTTTTCGACGGCTCTCTTTCAAAATGCGCCATACTGTTGTGCGGGAGACTCCTATTCTCTGCCCGGCAATTGTAAGGGGAAGCCCTTCAATATCTACAAGTCTCAGGATCTCCAATTCAACTGGGCTTAAAAGGATTGGAGGTCTCTGTTGTGGCGGGGACGGTTTAAAAGTGTAAGGCGTAAACTTTCGTTCGATATGAATCGGTTTAGGTTTTCGTCCACGATGCCCCCGCCGTTTCCTACCTGCCCACATTTTTGAACATCCTTCTATGCTTATGTGAACTACTTCCTGCTTACGCAGGGAGCTTCCTGCTTCATCGAGAAAACTTGCCCAGAAACCACCTAAGATGGTTCTGGGTAGAGGTTCGCTCTCAAACAGGCTATCAGGGCTGTCCCATCCCCTCATCAATATTATGACTATTACCCAAAGGTATATATATTTTTCGGCTCCCATCCCCACGCTTACACATGAAGATTTCCCGCCGAAAGCGTTAAACGCAAATGTCCTTTAAATAATTTTCTTTTGTTATGGTTTTTCCAAGAGAATTATTTGCTCCTCCTGCATAATGTTATATAAGCCATAAATTGGCTTTTCGATAGTAAGCAGATGCCGGAAACCGAGCTCTTTACAACAATCAATGAGAAAAGCAACCGTGTTGATTTTCTGTCCTTGATAGGTAGCGTTGCCGATAATTATGGCACATTTTCCCCGAGGCCGCAATACTCGGAACATTTCAGCAATAGCTTGCTTTAGGTCTTCGTGATAAAAGTGAATTTTTTCTTTTCCTTTACCACGCAACCCCATACACTCATTACGAAAACGGTTTAAATCATATCCTAAAGCCTTCAAAGCATGAGCGTCATTCTTAACATAATCTAAAGCAATTGAATATGGCGGGGACGTAATTATTCCATCAACACTATTCTTCTTTAACGGAAGACTGCGAGCATCCCCTCTTTCAATTACAACATTTCCGAGGAGTAAACCGAGCTTTTTGCATATTTCCTGATACATTTTTAAAGAGGTAATCATAAGGTTTAGGTTTTTGATAAAGGATTTAATAATGTTTCGTTTACGCCGAATAAAATCGCTTAAAGCAATTAAACCAGCCATCAAATAAAAATCACGAGCCGTCTTATCTGATAAAGTATTTAAAAATGAAAGAAACTGTGGAGTAAACGCTTCCTCTTTGATTAAGCCAAATTGAGAAACGGTTTGTATTGCCGTTTGTTGCATATTTTCAATTTGAGGAAGAGCAAAGAGACTTTTTGTTTTCACATTTGATTGCAAAACACATAGCGGAGAAACATCAAAGCCGAGACAGTTTATACCCAATAATTGGGCTTCAATAGCGGTGGTTCCACTTCCAATGAAAGGATCTAAAACTACATCGCCCTTATTTAATTTTAAAATGTTCAGAAGGGCGCGGACCATCTGCGGATGAAATTTTCCCTTGTAAGGGTAAATCCAATGTGTTAAATATTGATTTATTGATCGAGTGACATTTTGCTGTGAAATCCAATAGTAATCAGTAAATTTTGCTCCCACCGTCTCAAAATAGGCTAACCGTTTAATTAACAAATGTGCATCGGTCACATCTGAAAGATAAAAAGTCTTTAAATTTTTTTCAATTTTAAATGAGATCTCGAAAGCAGTTAATTCTTGTTGTGCCAAAACCAATTCATACAAAAATTGCACGGTTTTGAAAAGTTTTGCGGTGATCATTTTTCTCCTTTATATTAGGTGTTTGGAAAGATAAAAAAGTTAAGATTAAATAGGAGTTTGTAGTATTTGTTTATTGAAGGGCTATGCGGATAGTTCTTGTGGAGTCTACATGCTCGCGAACTTTTAATATGGGAGATGAGGCTATTCTCGCAGCGAATTTGGCTCTTTTGAAAAGGCACCCTGAAATCAGAAGTATTGTTTTAACACCAAATCCAAAAGCTACTTCTTTGCTTCATAGAACGGAAACCTTTCCAAGTTTCTATTCTCTTATAAAAAGTCGAAACCGTTTTTTGAAAATAATTCAATGTGTACTAATTGCAGGTAAGTTGTTGTTTAATGCACATCGAATAGCACAGGGAAAGGATCCCATAGGCTTATCTCAGGAGGAGAGGCGTTTTCTTGAGTTGTTTGCCAAGGCGGATGCTTTCCTAATTGTTGGTAGTGGAATTATTAGAAGTTCAGCTTTGTTCTTTGACGGAAATGCTTCGGGGTTGTTTCCGAAATGCTTAGAAATTCTTTTGGCGAAAAAATTGAAAAAACCAATCTTTCTTGGTGCTCAGACAATTGGTCCCTTTGATAGGTCTATTGTTGGTTTTTTGAGTAGCCTTTTTGTTTGCTTTTCCTTAAAATGTGCCGATTTTGTAAGTGTACGCGATTATATCTCTTATTCCACCCTACGTAAATGGGGAGTCTATTGTGTTTTGCTTCCAGATGATTCTTTCCAAGTTTCAAAAATTTCACGGAAGAAGGCGATCCAACTCCTAAAAAACGAGGGGATCGATCTTGAAGCGATTAAACGTGAAAAGAAATTTTTGGTGGGAGTCAGTTTTAGGGCATGGGGAAATCTTCAAAAGAGAGTAAAAATTCGCATTTTTCTTGAGCGGCTTTTGGGGTCATTAGCTACCTCAGGTAACTTTTATTTTCTTTTTATCCCTACAATGGGCTCGTGGAAGATCCCCCAGCGAATGACTGTAGCTGAAAAATATTTTCTCAAAAAATTGCCGCGAAACTGTTGCGGTTTTGTGAAGGGGCCTTATTCATGGCGAGAAATTAAAGCCTTCTGGAGTTTAATGGATCTCGCTTTGGTGGTTTCTTTTCATTCAGGGGTATTCGCATTTTCTTCAGGTGTTCCAGCATTAGGTTTTTATGAGAAAAAATATTATCAAATGAAACTTGGCGGGCTTTTTTCTATGATGAACCAAAGAAAATTCTTAATAAATGTTAATAGAGAGCCATTAGAGCACGCCCTTTACAAAGTGCAAAGGATTCTTGAGGAAAAAGAACAGTTTAAAAAGAAGATTTGCCAGCGAGCACACTATTTACGTAAGCGGTGTTGTCTAGCCACCAGAAAGTTACTACAGTCACTCTTGTAAAATAAATTCATATTTTATGTTTTCGTTGATTAGGTAGAAGATGTGCTTTTTCTCTTGGACTGTATGAATTATTGGTGTGGCGAGAATTTCGGCGGCTTTAACCAATTCGTCAAGTGAGGGCACTGAAACTTTCTTTCTAGTTTTCATAGGAGGTTCGGTTGACTCAATAATTAAATCTCGATAGGGTTTTATCATTTTTTGTATGTTTTGATATTTGGGTCTATGGACAAAGTAATACCCGAATAGAATTACTGTTAATGTAGCAGTTAGTATCGTGCTTGAAAGAAAGATTGCACGTTGCTGTTTCACCTCTGGAAAATCAATGATTTCATATTTTATCTCATATTGTGTTGAAGAATAGGTGAGATCGGGGGTTGTCTCTGATTGAACTGCTGCAGGTAACCCCTCGACATATTTTGTAATCAGCAAGTAATTTCCTTTTGTTGGGTCTTGTAGGAAAATTATTGATAAACCAGGAAATAGGGAATCGGTGATATTTTCTCCGGAAGGTAACATGGCGGTCACGTTAATTTCTGGTTTAATATTTACCTTTATGTTTGTAGAGAGAGTCCCTGTCTCAGCATCGATTTTTGCAACAAAGTTTTGGATTCCCGTAGTGTTTATACAGAAACTGAAGTTTAATGTGTTTGTAAGGGCTAGAATTTGTTCCGCCTCTTCCGGTGATAATTCTCGGATCCACTTAGCAGGGGACTCTATTTCTGTGATTACTCTGTAAGAAATATCTGTTGCATTCGGTTTAGGTGTGCAATTAAATGAGTAGTGAAAAGTTACGGTCACTTGACGCAGAATAGAAAGATAAAGCAAACCTTCTCCTGGATGTAAGGTTGTCTTATTGTTGTAAATTAAGTTGGGCAGTAGCTCAGCAGTATACGAGTATTCAGCGTTTTGAGTGTATGTGCTGACAATAATAGTGTTTGTTTCACTTGTCGGCCTAGAAAAGGAATAAACAGTCGCCCAAGCGAAGATTGCCGTTAACAAAGCGAAGACCAAAGCACAATACCCTATTTTTCTAACATTCATTTTAATCATCACCATATTAGTATGCAAAAGATTAATTTTAATGTTTCGGTAAACGAACATATTCCCCTCACATAGAACAATATGAAACCGAAAAGGGAATGAGTTAATGTGAACGTGGGAACCTCTTCAGATATAAAAATACGTGTAATTGCCACTCGCATGGTAGCTGCCAAAATTATTAATAGCAGAAATATCGTGGTTAAATCCAAGACTTCCTTGGGTTTTTTAGGTCGTCGACGGGTGATTTTGCCTCTAAATCCAAATATCCTTCTTATTTTCCGTGAAATTCCGCTTTTTCTAACAACTTGCCTCCGAGACGGAGGAGCAAGATATTGAACCACAAGATATAATTGTTTAATAACGAGGAGACAGGCTGGGAGAAACACAAAGAAGAAATAGCCTTGGAGTGAGTAAACAATATGAACCGGATAGATTAATATTACTTTTCCTAAGATCTCATCATAAGTTGCTTTTATATTATCTGGATCTTCATTTGCATCGCCTTTTGTCTGAAAAAGGGGTCCGCCGTCACTCCATGTAATATTTATTACTCGATGCGTATAGATTGGCCTTTCGGTTGAGTTTATGGTTATAATATCTCCAACTTTAATTTCTTCGGGAGCCACATGTTTTATTAAAATGATATCTCCAGGATAAAATGTTGGCTCCATGCTTCCGGAAAGCACTATTAACCCTCTATCTGCACCTATGATAAAAGGTACCAGTTGAATTAGGAAGGATCCAACTAAAAAGCAACAGACCAAACCGAGAAGGAAATTGGCAATAATGCTTTTTTCCAATAAGTACTGCCTCCGTTAATATAATATGACTTAAATCTTATATATTTTTTAAGGTTTCTGTGATAGAGTGAAACTTAAACTAAACTGCAAGGTATCGCCTTGACCAAGATTGTCAAGATAACCGTGAGATGGCCAATAAAAGATTGCAACCAAGTCAATATGCCCGCCAGGGGCAATCGGCTCATTTAAATCATATCTTTCAGCAATACCTCCGCAACATCCATAATAAATGAGGCGGTCCACACTTGCTGAAAAAATTTTATCCCCATCTCGATCAAAAAACAATTGAAGCGTTACAAGTGATTCAAGGTCCCCTTTATTTGATAGATCCCCTGCTTCCTGCTCCGGCTCTGTAAAAATGCCTCCCGCTCCAGAAAGAGTGATATTTTCTAAGTCTAAATAGCCCAAAACTGAGCCTTTATTAGATAAAATCCACACTCCAGAGATACTCTGACCAGGAGCAAAATTTAGAATTGAAAATTTAACAACATTTTCATCTGACTCATCTACTTTCAAATCAAGAGTTCCCGCCTGAAAAATGTTTCCTAGACTTTTCTCAACATCAAAGAAATAAGCGAAAGTGCCTGCACCCAATAAGAAAACAGAACACAACGCGATTAGCGAAGCGAACAAAAAACGGTTACGAAACATCTCCCTTCTCCCCTCCATAAAGATCATTCTTTTCCCTCTAATAAGTAATGATCCCTTTGCTTAAGGTTAATGTTATATTAAAAAAATGGGGGGAATGGTAATTCTCCGCTTCCTTTAATACGTTTATTGTGAGGCAGTCTGTCCCAACTCGAAGGTTATCGAGATCTCCATTGAGTCAGTCATCGCTTGGCTGTCCATCGGTGTTGACCACCAGTCGAAGATAGCTACAATATTTATTGAGCCGCCAGCCGGAATTGGCTCGTTAAGATCGAAACTTGCTGGTAAATTACAAACTAGCCCGTTGTAGAACACATTATCTCCAGCGCTTATCCAGCCATTGCAGTCATAGTCGACAAATAGCCGTACATTCACTACTTGACTCAATTCGCCTTTGCCTTTTCCAGGGTTACCCCCGGTTGGATCACCAGCCTCTTTTTCAGGTTCAATTCGTTCATTTTCGTAGTCTACCACTTTAATGTTTTCTAAGTCAAGGTATCCGGTGAGAGTTCCAACGTTAGATAAAACGAATGTGCCTTTAGGCTGGCTTCCAGGATGCATGTTAGCCACAGTGAATTTTACTACATTGCTGTCTCCACCATCAAGTTTCAAGTCGATGCTGCCCGCCGTAAAGGAGTTCCCTTTGCTTTTCTCGGTGTCGCTGAACCATGCTAATGTTCCCGCACCTGCTAGGAAAGCACTGACGAATATCAGTATTACCATACTTGCAAGAAGATTTATTTTACGCATCTCCCTTCTCCGAATATTAAGAGGATTTAAACAATTTAGTTAATTTCTCTCTAATTTGGGGTAATAATTTATTAACTCTGCTTGACATTTTTCTTGTTTGTGAAAAATGCACTAGTGCTGAAATGAAAACGCATGTTGAAAAAATCAAAAGAGTGAAATTAAGAAGAAGCAAGCCCGTAATTCCCCCAATGAAGCTTAAAATCAAGTAGAAAAAGCTCCAAGGAATATCCCCCTTTTCAACAAGTTCTAAACAATAATCCACATCCTTCGGTAAGTGAACTAAATGGACAACACCTGTCGATTCAACATATTTTATTAATCCTGCCTTTTCAAGTTTTGGTAAGTGATTTTGCAATAGACTAATATATACACTTTTTCTTGCCTTTGCATTATCACTATTCCCCGCGTTTTCTAATTCAACAATTCGACGAACAATTTCCCGTAAGCAAGCACTACCACCCAATTGTTTTAAAATTATTAAAACCGCTCTACGGCGGGAATTTTGCATTAAAGTGAAAAGATCATCTTGTAGCATTAACCCCCCCGCCAACGGCATCCTATTTCATTTTTGAAATATGTCTTCCACTGTAAATATTATAGTGACAACCCTTTTTAAGGTTTTTAAAAAATATTAAGATTGCCTTTTCTCTAAAGAATCAAATTACTCCTTTTCAGGGTTTAGGGGTTTAAATAAGGCAGTAAGTTTCTCTGCTTCTAAAGTTTTATTTAGTGCTCTAGCATATACTTCTTCACTATATGCTCGCATAAGTGCTTGTTCAATCATAATATCATGATCGAGCAGGTCTAGAACGAATGGAAGACCCGTAGCGGGGTTACACCAAGGTTTAAGTCTACCCATTATCTTCTTCAAGTTAACGGTTGGAAAATATTCCACTTCAAATGGCGGCGGTGCTGAAAACATTTTTACGAAGGCTCGTTGCAAATTCAAAGATAGAAAAAGTTTCTCTTTATTTGCCAACCGTTGATATTCTCCAAGAAATTCCTCTCTTGTAGGTTTTTTCTGCTTACTCCTGAGTTTTTTGAGGGTTATTGATAATATTCGTGGATGTAACTCGGAAAGGAAAGAGTATGCCCAAAGCTGACCCTCTTGTAGTAGGCATTCCATGATAAATTTATCTCTAAGAAGAGAAATTGAATCCCAATCCAATTTGCCCTGGATAAAGAGAGTTGCAACTATGGCTGAAGACACACCCCTTTTTATTATGCCAATAGTAGTTGTTTTTTCAGCTAATTCTCTTGCCGTAAAAATTAATTCTTTTTGAAGTTGGGCATATTGCTTTGTCCATTTAGGAATTGGAAAGGTTAAGGACCCATCAATTATTAGAAGGTCTGGTTTGAGAGATAATGCTTCTATCGCCATTTCGCGTTCTAGAAGGGTTCTGTTGATCTTTACGGCAAAGGAAAATTTCTCAGTTGTGTCACGGCTGGTGATTGATTTTGCTCGATATTTTGAGGCAATAATTTTTCCGTTTTCCATAACCATATATCCTGCACTAATAACTGCTAAACTTACCCCAATGTGTTGCGCTGGGAAGGGTGTGCTCGAGCCATCAACAGCTGCAATTCTAAAGTTATCCTTCTTTGATTCAAAGGAAATTGGTGAAATCACTTTTGATGCAAGTTTAATTATCTCAAGATCTTTTTCGAGTAAGTTAACTATTTTTATGGCATCCCCCTCGGCGGATGCGAAGAAAGCTTCAACTAACTCTCGAGGTTTGGAAAGTAATGGATTCTCTTCAATAGTCATATCATTTTCCTCCTATATCAAATGATATTAAAATCGGTGTTGGGAAGGGGTTTATTTTCCCTTCAAGGTAAAATTGGCCGGGCTCTAAACGTAGAATGTTTTCAAAGGATATGTGGTGTGCTTCTAAGAGGGTTTCAACTTCTTTTTTGTCTTGGGGAAGAAGCCGCCCAATGAAGTGGGTGTTGAGATTTCTACGTATCGCGGGGTCTATTCCTATATCTCCGGCCATTCCTTGAGCGATGAGGATTAATGCCAATTTAAATTTTCGCCCAGTTGCCGCTAAGTCGGAAATCAGCTTTTTAACTTGTGATTGGATTCCGCCTATAGGGGTTCTGTGGTAAGGCACATATTGTGGGGCTTCATCGATTACTAAGGCGAGATTTACTGTTTTTCCATTTAACATTTGCTGTTTGATCTCTTTTCCGATACTTAGAAACACAGATAATTTTTCTTCATCTCCGAATCCGCTCATATCTAAGATAATTAGTTTTTCATCCATAACTTTTTCAATTAACTTTGCGGGAGTCATCTTTCCAAGAAGTTTCTGCCAATCTTCTAAAGATAACTTGTTTAGACCGCGCGAGATTATAGGCTCGTATTTTTCCCAATTTTTTCCATAGACTTCTGCCAGCCGTTCCAAGAGCCATTTAGGAAATTCCTCTGGTTTCAAATTGCGCCAAGAGTCGTCCGCTTCAATAACTTCCCGCAAATTTAGAAAAACTTTATTATCCACTGTTTTAAATCCAAAATATCTTGCTTTCTCATTTATATACCTTGCAACAACTTCTTCGTCCAAGCGAATGTCGAAAATATTAAGAACACGTGCCGGCTCAACTTTGGGAACATAATCCAAACCATGCCAATCAAAGACAAGAACTGAATACCCAGCGTGTAACATTAATGGAATTAACACTTCCCAGGTGAGATAACTCTTGCCACCCCCAGTAGATGCAAAAACACCGATATGCATTGGAATCCCACTTGGGTCTAGAGGGATACTCCAATCATGCTCCCAGTGTCGGGCGCGACCATACAAATATTTTTTGCTCAGATTTTCAAAAGGATTCTTTCGGCATAAATAAACTGGGCTTCCCGGAGTTATAACTAACCGATTGGGTTTTATTTCGGTTCCTTCCATGCGACCAATAACTGAAAAACCAAAAGAGAAAGATCGGCGAGAACTTGCTGGAACTAACCCTTTCCGCACATAAGCTATCCCTGGACTATACCCCTCAGGCCGCAAATTCTCATCAGTTCCCCTTCCCAAACGCAAAATCCCAAGCACCCGCGTTCCACGGTCTAGGACAAAGGCAAAATCTTCCTCGCGCACCAGATCCTCTTTTCCTTCAATGAGAATTACCCGGCAATATGTTGCTGAGCTACCACTAGCAACAAAGCCAATTAACTCATCTTTACTCATGGTTTGCCCCAGATCTCTTAAGAAGAACAAATTTAAAAAAGTTTCGGCTTGTTACAGAGACAGAAAAGATTTAAATTTCAGAGAAGGAAAATATATCTTGATGATGAACCTTGTGGACTGCAAATTCGGCTAGAGAACGAGACTTCGAAGAAAAACTGGAGC
>Ga0190363_1000316_pt1 | contig 28297 bp, 29 predicted proteins | sample 48721867_MG_FD_161272 | JGI IMG/M metagenome (GOLD analysis project Ga0190363, IMG submission 161272) | Hydrothermal vent microbial mat bacterial communities from Southern Trench, Guaymas Basin, Mexico - 4872-18-6-7_MG | ecosystem: Environmental > Aquatic > Marine > Hydrothermal vents >... | reverse complement strand
TGGGATTTATTATTAACATTTGTTGCTATGACCTCAACTGACTAACTAATAATTATTACACTGAGACACCACGTTAGTGCTATTTCATTAGCTAAATATGGGAAACAATAAAAGGTGTAGTAAGGAGTGTGGTATAGTGAAATTGTGTTGAAAATCATATCCTGGGTAAGTAAAGATATAAGTGGGTCACGTCAAGACACGATTCAAGCTCTCTATGAGATCATTAATAATGATCCGTACATTTCAGAATCTAAGACATTACTGCTTATAGGTAAATCGCTAGGTAATATAGCCAATACAAACTTCAGGAGCATATTGGAAGGGCTTCTAAATAAGGACATAATAATAGTTCATGACATAGTGGATGCAATAAAATTAACCAACCCCTTAATTAACTTAGGTTTTGATCCTTTAACAATAACATATATTGTCCCATCAAAGCATATATCAATGGTTAATGTATCAAGTAATTGTAGGGAGAAATGCTTGGAAATTGAGTACTTAGATATATTAAGGGAGAACGAATTTTTCATGATAGATTCAAAAGCTGATTTAAGAGCGTATTATGACTTCTTAAGCGATGTTTGGATTAAAAAACTTAAGAGTAAAATTAAATCTTGCAGTAACATTAATGTTAGTAATGAAGTATGTATAGCGGGTTATTCACCCATACCTAAGGTCATGATTAAAGTTGCTTCTAACTTAGGACTTAACTCGGAATCGATTAAATCATTAATGAGCATACTTAAGGTGAATGTTGAAGACCCTATAGTTCATGCATTCAAGACTCTAGAGCAGGTAGTGAATAAGTGCAAGAATGTTTTATTCATGTTTCTTTCACCATACATGGATTCAGGTATGGTAGCGTTCATAATTAAAAGATAGCTTTGGTGTTAATCATGGTTAAAGTATACGTTGCTGGTGTAGGAATGACTAAAGTCAGTAGACATATAGATAGAAGCCTAAGAGAGTTAGCTGCTGAGGCTATATTTAAGGCAATTGATGAGGTGGGTAATGAAAAACCAGAGGCCATTATTGTAGGCAATATGTTAAGTAGCTTAATTGAGCAGGAGAACCTAGCATCCTTAATAGCTGATTACGTAGGATTAAGAGGTATTAGTGGATTCAAAGTTGAGGGAGCTTGTGGCTCTGGGGGGGCGGCATTCCTGGCCGGTTATTCTCTTGTCGCATCAGGATTATTTAAGAGAGTATTAGTCGTAGGTATTGAAAAGCTTAATGAGAGACCAACACCTGATACCTCAAGAGGGCTAGCTTGGGCTGCTGATGCTGATTACGAGTTAATATATGGTGTTAGTTTTGCAGGTCTTAATGCTTTAGTAATGAGGTACTATATGGAGAAGTATAATGTAAGTAGGGAAGAGATGGGATTATGGGCTGTCTTAATGCATGAGAACGGGTATCACAACCCATATGCTCACTTAAGAAAGAAAGTCACCCTTGAGGAGGTAATTAATTCCCCCATAATTGCTGACCCTATAAGACTCTATGATGCATGCCCTATAAGTGATGGTGCAGCGGCTGTTTATTTAGTTAGTGAGGATCTTGCAAGAAAGGTGAGTGATACACCCGTGTTAGTTGCAGGTGTAGGTAATGCGCTTGATAGTACCGACATAACTTCTAGATACGCATTAGATGAGCTATATGCATCTAGAGTGTCAGCAAAGAAAGCACTAGATATGGCTAAAATTGAACTTAAGGATATAGATGTAGCTGAGATACATGATGCCTATAGCATAATCGCTATGTTAAGTATAGAGAGTATAGGATTTGCACCTAAAGGTAAAGCGCCTAAACTATTAGCTGAAGGTAGATTTAAACCTGGAGATAAGCCATCCTTAAATCTCTCTGGAGGTCTTAAATCTAGGGGGCATCCCGTAGGTGCTACAGGTATTTACCAAATAGCCGAAATAGTAATGCAATTAAGGGGGGATTTCCCAGGCATCAGAGTTGGTGGTGAGGTAGGCCTAGCTCAAAATATAGGAGGTGTTGGATCTAACATAACGACGGTAATTCTAAGGAGGTGATGGGAAATGACAACAATACAGCGTATATGGAGATTTAAAGACAGGTTAATAAAGCTTATGGCAAGTAAATGCAATAACTGCGGTTTTACAGCCTACCCACCTAAGAGTGCATGTCCTAGATGCGGTTCTACGAACTTACAAATGATAAAACTACCACGAAGAGGTAAAGTAATATCCTACACAATACTCAATGTACCTATAAAGGGCTTTGAAGCTCCGCTAATGATAGCTTTGATAAAGCTTAATGACGCCATAGTAATGTCTGAAATAATAAACGCTGATCCAAATAATATCAAGATAGGTATGGAAGTGGAAGCAACTATAGCACCTTCAGCAAGAACTCTTGATGGTGCTATACCCTACGTAGTAAAATTTAAGCCCATCACGTCAAAGACTTAACATTTAATATGATCGTAGTGCAATGTATCTACTACGTTCTAAACTTAATAATACATATAGTTATAAAATGGTATAGATCATTAATTAAATTGGGTTGGACAGATGAGCTCAGAACTTATTAATATAGAGGAATTCCGTAGAATAGATCTAAGAGTCGGATATGTAAAATCTGCTGAGAGGGTTCCAGGATCTAAGAAATTGATAAGATTAATAGTTGACTTAGGTAATGAAACAAGACAGATATTAGCAGGGTTAGCGAAGTGGTACAAACCTGAAGAATTTAAGGGTAAATATGTAATTGTTGTTGCTAACCTTAAACCTAAGAAAATGATGGGTTTAGAGTCACAAGGTATGATTTTAGCTGCTGGATGCGGAGATGAAGAAAAGCCTATCTTACTAACTGTTGAAGCTCCCGTAAAGCCTGGTACGAAAGTATGCTAAGGTGCTTATTATGTCTAAAAAACGTGAGATAAAGCTTGATGAAGTGGACCTAGAAATAATTAGGAGATTAGCATTAACTGGTCGTGAAGGCATTAGAGAACTAGCTAGATCTCTAGGGAAATCACCAAGCACGATAATATTCCGTATAAGAAGGCTTGAAGAAGCAGGTATAATTAAGGGCTTTACTACATTAATAGACTACAGAAGATTAGGTTATCAAATTAACGCATTAACGTTGATTCAAGTTGATGGTGCATACATAGAGAAGGTTGAGGAAATGCTAGCTAAAGAGAAGAATGTAAGAGCTGTTTACGATATTACAGGTGAGTATGACATAGCGATAATAACTACGTTTAAGAGTATAGATGACTTAGATAGATTCATTAAAAGGTTAATAAAGATACCGTATGTTAAGAGATCGATGACTAGCATAGCATTTAGAATAGTTAAAGAGACTCCCCATGTTGAGGAATTCTTAGAGCTAAGGAGAAAATTGTCTTCTTAAAGTTTATCTAACTTTTCCTTAACAGCTGCCTGTGCTGCCGCTAATCTAGCAACTACTATTCTATATGGTGAGGCACTTACATAGTCTAGTCCTATCTTATGCAGGAATTCTATAGATCTTGGGTCGCCACCATGTTCACCACATATACCAACCTCTAAGTGTGGATTAGCTTTCTTACCCTCCTTAGTACCTATCTCTACAAGTTTGCCGACACCATCAATATCTAACGTCTGGAATGGATTATCAGATAATATCTCCAGTTCTAGGTATTGCGGCATGAACTTATTCTCGACATCGTCTCTACTAAAGCTAAATGTTGCTTGAGTTAAGTCATTAGTTCCGAAGCTGAAGAAGTCAACCTCCTTAGCTATCTCAGCAGCTGTTAGACACGCTCTCACAGTCTCAATCATAGTTCCTATCTTGACCGGTATCTTAACTCCATACTCCTTTTCGACATCAGCTATTGCAGGTAGTATTGCATGCTTCTTGACAAATCTTATCTCATTAACGTGGTTAACCTGAGGTATCATTATTTCTAACTTGGGGTGATAACCCTCCTTAATTAATTCAGCTGCTGCCTCAAGCATTGCCCTAGCTAGGTAGTAGTAAATCTCGGGGTATGTTATACCTACTCTAACACCTCTATGACCCATCATTGGGTTATGTTCTTTGAGTGCCATTACTCTTCTTAGTAAGTTTTCTAATTCTTTAATTCTCTCCTCATACTTCTTCACTAATTCTGGAGCTACCTCCTTAACTGCCTCAGATGACTTTAATGTGTAGTAAGCTACTCTAGTCTCATACAGCTCCTTAAGTATCTCCTCAGGTGCTGGTAAGAACTCATGTAGTGGTGGGTCTATGAGCCTTATAACCACTGGTAGACCGTCCATTATCTTAAGCATCTCCTTGAAGTCTGGTTTAATCATTTGTGCTAATTGCCTTAAATACTCCTCTCGCTCCTCTCTACTCTCTGCTAGTATAACCTTCCTTAGTAACTCAAGTCTTTCAGGCTTCCTAAACATTCTTTCAATTCTTAATAGACCTATGCCTTCTGCACCGAACTTCTTAGCTATAATTGCATCGTCAGGTACATCAGCATTCGCCCTAACACCAAGTCTTCTTATCTCATCAGCCCACTTGAGCAGAGTCTCTAATTCAGGTATTAACTCAGGCTCTATTGTTGGTACTTTACCCACATATACATTGCCTGTGTTACCGTCAATAGTTATCCAGTCACCCTCCTTAACAACTATGTCACCAACTCTAAACAACTTCTTTTCATGGTCTATCTTAATGGCTTCAGCACCCACAACTGCAGGTTTACCTATAGCTCTTGCAACTACCGCTGCATGAGATGTCATTCCACCTCTAGATGTTAGTATACCTACTGCTGCATAGAAGCCATGGACGTCGTCAGGTTTAGTCTCAACTCTAACTAGAATGACTTTCTTACCCTGTCTAGCCCAAGCAACAGCATCATCTGGATGGAATACCGCCTGACCACTAACTGCACCTGGTGACGCAGCTAAGCCTTTGGCGACAGGTTCAGCCTTAGCCTTGGGATCAATCCTCGGATACATTAGCTTCAATACTGTGTCAGGGCTTACTTTAAGTAGTGCCTCCTCCTTAGTTAATATGCTCTCCTTAGCCATATCAACTGCTGTCTTAACTCTAGCTGCTGGAGTCATCTTAGCAGCTCTATTCTGTAAGAAGTAGAGCTTACCTCTCTCAACAGTAAACTCTATATCCATTACATCCTTATTTAATCTCTCAAGCTTCTTACCCGCCTCAATCAATTGCTTATAGACTTTAGGCATAGTCTTCTTAAGCTCATTAAGACTAAGTGGCGTCCTAATACCTGCTACTACATCTTCACCCTGTGCATTAGGTAGGAATTCACCATAAGGTTTATCTTCACCTGTCGCTGGATCCCTAGTGAAGTATACACCAGTACCTGAGTCCCAACCCATGTTACCGAAGACCATAGTTACTATATTAACTGCTGTGCAGTCTGCAATATCGGGTGTTATATTATTAGCTATCCTATAGAATATCGCTCTTGGATTCATCCACGATCTAAATACAGCTTTAATTGCTAACTCTAATTGCTTCCAGGGATTTTGCGGGAATTCACCCCAATGCTTCTTTATAATCTCCTTATACTTCTCACATAGATCTTTAAGATATCTTACGGCCAACTCCCAGGTCTTTGATGCTATTTCACGTGGTGGTTGCGCATCAAGTCTTAAGCTGAACTTAGGATATTTCTCATATATTGCTTTAAGTTCGTCAGGATACTTAGCTTGAACTTCCTTCTTAAACTCCTCATCAGCTTTACTGAACTCTTCCTCAAAGATTCTCTCTTCAATACCTAGCACAATTCTGCCAAACATGTTTAAGAACCTTCTATACGCGTCATAAGCGAACCATTCATTATTAGCTAACTTAGCTAGTCCTTTAACGACTTCATCATTAAGACCTAAATTAAGTACTGTATCCATCATTCCAGGCATCGATACTGCAGCACCTGACCTAACTGAAACAAGCAATGGATTCTCTGGTGAGCCGAACTTCTTTCCAGTTTTCTTTTCAAGCCATTCCATGTACTTTCTAACTTCCTCCATTAAGCCTTTAGGTAAATCTAGGCTATCTATGATCTCCCATATTCTCTTTATTATCTCATCCCTAACCTTAGGCGGGGGATTTCTCTCTAGTTCCTTAACAAGCATATCTATATCAGCTCTCTTAGGTCCGTAGAATTCCCTACATGCCTCAGTAGTTATTGTGAAACCCGGAGGCACTGGAAGCCCTAATTGCGTCATTTGGGCTAATGATGATCCTTTACCGCCTAACAGTTTCTTATCTCTCCAGTCACCTTCCTCGAATGAGTATATGTATTTCTTCGACATATCCTAAACACCACATAAGATAGATTTAGTATAGCGTTTAAAACCTTAAATGATAAACAAGTATTGAATTCCTGAAATTCTTTTAAGTAACACTACTCGGGTTTCCTATGTATCAAATAATACGTTATTTAGGGATTTTACTTAAAACATTAAATAGTGATTTAAAGAGTTCTTTCCATGCCTTTAACACTTGAAGCACCCTGTTTAGTGGGGTCATGAGATACCATATTTCCATGAAGAGCAATGTATACATTAATGGCACTAGTTGAACCATATAAAAACTGTACTGGGTTCTAGCCCCTAAGAACCATATAACTATGTAGAATAGATATGTAGACCATGTATAAACATATGTGAATCCTTCATCAGGTAAATCCTTAAAGACAGGGATTAGGAAGATGGAGAGAACTAAGGTCAGAATGTATAGTGGTGGGTTACCTCTAGCTATTAAGTCTGCAACCCACTGTCCAGTATTTGGATCATAAGCTAGATGTAATGGGAAAGGATTAATACCGAGAAACCACTCCCAAGGCGCTGATTGCGGAGGGCCTCCTAAAGTTTTTACACTCAAATGCCAGCTTATGGCCCCTATAACACCGTTCGCCCACCAAGTCTCGAATCCTAAGTAATTAATTAATGGTATGGATAATACTAAGAATAATGTTATTGGTATCATGAATATCAATATTATAAACAGTATAATTTTATATAAATCAAAATCCCTAATAGTCTTAGCTATGAGTGCAAGGAACGGGAAAGCGCCATTAAATTTTGATGAGGCTGATAAGCCTAAGGTAATTATGGCTGGAAGCATTAATCCATTAAGTGCGAGATAGTATGTTAGGTAAGTAAAGAACGCTACATATATATCTAGCATAGCAACCATACTTAATGATCTAAACGTTATATCAAATATCGTAACTAACATAGCTATAACTCCAAGAACTATCGCAGTATTGATTTCAGGTATTATTTTTCTAATTGACAGATACATTAGTATTAGTATGGCAGCCGCTAATAATATTGATGGAATTCTCCATAGAATTGGTTTATCACCCACTAAATATAGCATTAAGCCTATTACGTACTTAACTAAAGGAGGGTGTTCTAGGTTTAAGTAATCAAGTACTCCATTAGCGTTGGGATAGCAGTAACCAACAGCATATTGTTTTTCATGTGGTGCTAGATGTACAAATTTAAGGTTCTCCTTAGGTATCTTAACACATAAAGCAGGTAAGTAATTTCCTTGATCATTATATACATAGTAAGATTCATCTTTTAGCACTTTACCCTTTAAACCATAAATAACAAAGTTCTTTAAATCATATAACCAATTATTGTACTGCTCATTATCAATAGGGCTTACAATTTCTATGGTTACAGTAATATTCTCATTTGTAAACCTTGGTGTTATGTTGAATATCTTTCTTAAAATATTACGTGCAGCACTAACATACCAGCACTCATCAGATATATAGTCGTCTATACCATTAACATAAGATACCTCATAGGCTATGAATGTAGTAACTATTAATGTAACCACTATAATTTCAATAAACCTTAATTTTTTACTAAACATTCAGTAAAGACCCCACTTACTTCTTAGAGAGTACAGATCTACTCTACGATCATTCCAGAGAGGTAGATATGACCTAGCTTTTTTTATGTAATCTAAATCTATAATTATGTTAACAGCTTCCTCATGCTTACCTAAACAAATAACCTCATCGCCTAATGGGTCAATAACGCATGAATTACCTGGAAAGTCCTCTTTAACTTCCTCACTATAGCCAACTCTATTAACTCCTACAACATATACCTGATTCTCTATAGCCCTGGCGTTAAGTAAGGTTCTCCATTGCTCAACTCTTGGAGCTCCCCAAGATGCCGGTATAGCTATGATATGCGCTTCTTTAGCCGATAATATCCTGAAGAGTTCCGGAAATCGTAAATCATAACATATAGCTAACCCTAAATTAAATCCCTTAACATGAACTAAGGTTGCATCATCGCCCTTGGTGAAAATATTATCCTCATGGAACAACCTGAATAGATGTATTTTCTTATATATGGCGATGATATCATCTTTGTAGATCACTACTGCAGCATTATATATCCTATTATCTTCCTTCACAGGCATTGGTGCTACAATCACTGACTTGTACTTACTAGATATTGTCTTGAGTATATTTATTAGTTCCTCATGCTTCCTAATATTACTACTAAATCCAAGAATTGATTCCTTATTGTACCCTGTTGGCCATAGCTCAGGTGCGATTATTAAGTCACTACCACTTTCTGCTAGCTTGGTAATATAGTTAATACCTTTACTAATATTAGTCTCTATATCCCCATCACGTATTTCTAATTGTACCAATCCAATACTAACTTTCAATTTTAGTCCCATATCAGTTACTACGTATGATTAATTAAGTATTGTATACTAGGGTGTTAAGATTTAAAGTTAAATCACCATCGCAGGGCATCATCATAGTTCAGTGTCGGAGGTTAGGCTCACCACGGTGTTTTATGCTTAGGTATTTAAATTCTTTACGTAGGTTATTACATCTTAAGTGCTTTAAGGTTTGACTGAATAAGTATACTGACCTCATATGAGGATTGCCAGATCACCCTTGGAGTTAATAGGTAATACACCTATAGTTAAACTAAATAAAGTAATACCGCGACATCAAGGCTGAGGTCTGGGCAAAGTGCGAGTTCATGAACTTAACTGGCAGTATTAAGGATAGAATGGCTTACTACATATTAAAGGAAGCCGAAGAGAAGGGCAAGTTGAGGAAGGGAATGAAAGTCGTTATACCAACATCAGGTAGCAGGTATAGCTATAGCAGCTATAGCTAATTACTTAGGTTATGAGGTTACGGTAATAATACCAGGAAAACTAAGTAATGAAAGAATTAAACTACTTAAGCTCTTAGGTGCTGAAGTAATTGAAGTATATGGAGGCGCCAGTAAACTACATGACGCTCTAAGATATGGTTATAAATTAGTTAAGAAGGAACCTAAAAAAATATTACCTTATTGATCAATGAAAACTAGAAACTAATGTAAGGGCACACTATGAGACTACAGGTAAAGAAATTATTGAACAGCTTGGTAGAGTGGACTTATTTGTAGCCCATATAGGTACTGGGGGTACTTTAATTGGCGTTGCTAAGAGGTTAAAAGAGGTTAACCCATCAGTCATTATTGTTGGTGCTGAACCAACTGAGTCACCAGTAACCTACGAGTGGTTTCAGAGAGGCGTAGAAGGTAAAGCACGAGATCACAAGATTGAGGGTGTGGGTGATGGTTTCGTACCTGAGATAAGTAGGAGATACAAAAGTCTTATTGATGACTTCATAACCGTGTCTAGTAGTGAAGCTATAAATATGACTAAGGAACTTGCTAGAAAAGAGGGATTGCTATGGGTATTTCCTCGGGAGCTAATGTTGTAGCCGCCATAAAAGCTTATAGAAAATACCGAAGCAGGTTAAATGCTAAATCAAAAATAGTTACAGTACTTCCTGACTATGCTGCAAGGTACTTTAGTACTAGGTTATTTAATGAGTAATTCATTTATTAGGATAGAATTATTCATAAAGAAGACTTTTTTATATTGATGGATTCATTAATCTGGTGACGAATGTGGAGTTTAAGGTTAAAGATACAAGTCTAGCAAAGGAAGGTAAGATTCAAATAGAATGGGCAGAAAAGCATATGCCTGTTCTAATGCGTATCAGGGAGAAATTCAGTAAGGAGAAGCCTTTAAGTAGCATTAAGATCTCTGCAGTACTCCATGTAACTAAAGAGACGGCAGTGCTCGTTAAGACCTTAATCGCTGGTGGTGCTGAGGTATGGCTTGCTGGTAGTAACCCACTGTCAACGCAAGATGAAGTTGCAGCAGCACTAGTTGAGGAGGGTGTTCACGTATTTGCTTGGAGGGGTGAGACTTCAGATGAATATTACTGGTGTATTGAACGTATAGCCTCAATTAAACCTGATATAGTGCTAGATGATGGTGCTGATCTTCACGCTTACATACATAGTAAATTACGAAGGATCGGTGAAGGTGTATGGGGAGGTACTGAAGAGACAACTACAGGTGTAATAAGATTAAGAGCATTGGAACGTGAAGGAATATTACTATATCCTGTAATTGCGGTCAATAATTCATTAACGAAGTATTTATTTGATAATAGATACGGTACTGGTCAATCAACGATTGATGGAATTCTTAGAGCGACAAATATCTTACTAGCGGGTAAGGTTATTGTTGTAGCCGGTTACGGATGGGTTGGTAGGGGTATTGCTATGAGGGCTAGAGGTATGGGTGCTAGAGTAATAGTTACTGAGGTGGATCCTATTAAGGCTCTTGAAGCTGTTATGGACGGCTTTGAGGTAATGCCTATGAGAGAAGCTGCAAAAATAGGTGATATCTTCATAACTGCAACAGGGAACAAAGATGTCATTAGAGCTGAGCACATGATACTCATGAAGGATGGAGCAATATTAGCTAATGCAGGTCACTTCAATGTTGAAGTAAGCGTTAATGATTTAGAAAAAATATCTAGGAGTAGGAGGATCATACGTAATTATGTGACAGAGTATGAGCTACCAAACGGTAAGAAGCTTTACCTCCTTGCTGAAGGTAGACTTGTAAATCTTGTAGTAGCTGAAGGTCACCCTAGTGAAGTCATGGACATGAGCTTTGCTAATCAAGCATACGCTGTCCTCTATATCATGAGGAATAGAAATAAACTTGAGCGGAAGGTATACGTGTTACCAAGGGAGATAGATGAGGAGATTGCTAGACTTAAGCTTAAGTCCATGAATATAGAGATAGATGAACTTACGGGAGAGCAGAAGAAATATTTGAGTAGTTGGCAATTAGGGACTGAGTAAATGGTGGAATATGGTGATGGTAATGGTAAAGGAAAGAAGCGGTAACAGTATTAAGAGGGAGTTAATGATAGCAGACGTAGAACATATATGGTTGGAATACGATAGACAAAACGATATATTATATATAAACTTCGGATACGATGTTGAAGATGCGGATGAATCCTTCCTGACAGAGAATGATATTGTGGTAAGAATAAAGAACGGGAAGGTTGTTTCATTGACAATATTTGATTTTTCTAGGAAGGTTGGCATAGAACAGTATTAGTTATACTAAATTTTTAATAATTCTTTATTATGATATTGTGAGGGGGTACATCATAAGCTGGAGATTAATTAAGGAGAATTTCATAGTTAACGAATTCTTAGATATAGTTACTCAACTCTCCTCATATCATAGAATACAGGGTACTAATGAGTTAGTACAGGCAGCTAAGTTTATACGCGATATATTGATGGATAAAACAAGGTTTAATGTTAATTACTTAAGATTCAATTACTCTCAGGTACCAAAGTTTTTAGGATCATTAATTGGTTGGTACATTAAGGGAGGTAGGACTGAAATCACATCACCTAAGAGGAAAGTTATTGCTGACTTCACTCATTACCCAACAAGTATAGTGTCTTTTTCACCGCCTGGTGATTTCGAGGGTGAGGTAAGATATGTGGGTGATGGCATTAGTTACGATGAGCCATTAGATGGTATAGCGTTAACTTATGGTAAGGGATTTGAAGTCTATGCCAAATTAGTAGAACTCGGTGCAAAAGCTATAATATTCTTTAGGCGTGATTTAAATCCTGACGGTATACCGTACGTGAACTTATTTCCATCAGAGAGCGATATCAAGTATCTGAAGGCACCAGCAATAAGTATCGATAGAAAAACCGCGAGTAAAATAATTAGGTTATTGAAGAAAGGCATTAGGGTTTATGTTAAGGGTTTTGTAGAGTCGGGATACTTTGAGAAACCTGAATTACCTGTAATTGAGATTACGATAAGTCATGATCAACCTGAATATCACATCATAGCGCACTTCTGCCATCCCAGATTCATGATTAATGATAACATTAGCGGAACAGCATCATTAATTGAGGGATTAATTGCACTACAGAGACTTTATGAGGGGGGAGGTTTTAAGTTAAAATACGGCCTCAAGGCCTTATTCGTACCTGAATACTTTGGTACATACGCATACCTACATAGTAAGATCATTAAGGAAGGCAGAAAAGTAGTTGGTACGTTAAATTTAGATATGATTGGTGAAAAATGTGAAATAACTAAGTCGATCTTTAACATAATTAGATCCCCAATAATACTATTAAGCCCCCTAGAGGCCTACATATTTAAGTTATTAAGGAGATTTCTTGAACGTTTTAATATTAGGTACTCATTAATGAGTTATAGTGTAGGCAGTGATCATGATCCATACATAGCATTAGGTATACCAGCCTTAATGCTTAACTTTTGGCCTGATGCATATTATCATACAAATCTTGATACGATAGATAAACTTGATGCTTCATTATCTAAGATGATAATCTCATTAACACTAGGTGGGCTCTTAGATTTTCTACGTAAAAACATTAGCGAGTATGATTACTTAAGCTATATATCCTACGTTAAAGGCAAGGACCTACTCGAAGCAAATAGTTCTAAAATATTACTTGCACGTTTAAAGATATATCACGAATTCATAGAAAGAAAATTGAAGTTAATAATACCACCCACACCAGAACCAATAGAATACACAGGAGAGAAAATCGGTATTGAGGGTGAAGGCGGGCTCATAAGTCTAAGATATATAAGAGTCACATTAGGACTTGAAAAGTACTTAAAGTTGAGAAGTAAACTTGAGGATAAACCTTGGATACGAAAATTCCTCATACTGACCTCGGCAGTAATGAAGAGAGTTGGGAGAAGTATAAGCCTTAATGACCTAGGTTTAATAATTAATGGTGAATTAAATGTATGGATAGATCCTTCGGAAATGATTAAGATACTTCAAATATTGCAAGACGTTGGTTTTCTAACCCTCATTAGAAGTCCTTAATAACTCTTTAAGTTTATTTACACCACCCTTAACACTAAAGGCATTAATACCAAGTCTTCTAAGCATCTTAGCATATGCAAGACTTAATGTACCATAATCACAGTAAATTACATATGATTTACTGAAGTCAATACCTTCCTTAAGCATTTTATGGAGTTCACTAACGTGAATAGCGTTACTTAGATGCCATGCTTTATAATCCTTTAGATCCCTTGCATCAATTAATACTGCACCCTCCTTAATTATCCTGACAGCTTCTTCAGCATTTACTTCAACATTAAGTACAAACTCATCTAGTAATCTACTTAGAGTATTTGGCTCGGTATCCTTAATGGAAACAGTGACACGTGTATTGAGTAATACATCGATGAGTTCCTTACTTATTTTTCTTACTTCATTCAATAGAATTATCATATGCGCTCGCGTAGTTACGGGACCCATGGCTAACCTACATACTTCTTTAACTTTACTAGTCATTTCATAAAGACCTAGACTCCTTATCTTCTCGATAATCTCCTCTTTATCCATAAATGCTAGAGGTCTTATTATGGGTCTTTTAACATTGAATTCTAATGATTCCTCAATAACACTTAAATTCTTCAGTGTCTGAGATGATGCCTGACCTACAGACTCACCTGTCACTATTGCATCATATTTATGGAGTCTACTTAATTTTTGAGCTATATAATACATATACCATCTTAGAACTACTTGTGAGTAGTCATTTCTAACTTTAACTCTGATTTCTGAAAGGAGAGGTGTTATGTCTATTATAATCATCTTGGATTCATAAGGTGATAACCATTTAGTAAGCTCCTTAGCTATTAGGAAGGCTTGGATTGTAATGTCTTTAGAGCCCATAAAGAAGTGTAGGAAGTCTACTTCACAACCCCTCTTCCCTGCAAGCCATGAAGCTAGTGTTGAATCATAACCTCCAGAGAATAGCGAGAGTACCCTACCCTCCGTACCTATGGGAAGCCCCTTAACTCCATCCCAACACTTAAGTATGTAGTAAACTACGTTATCCCTAACCTCTATATTGATGATTACATCAGGATTGCTTAAGTTAACCCCAGCTGAGTACTTAAGTAATGCCTCACCAACCTTAGCTGCAACATCAAGTGATGTGAAGGTATGAGTACCAGCACGTTTAACTCTAACAGCAAACTTCTTCCCAACGACATGATCCTTAAATATCTCCTCAGCTTTAGATACTATATCATTAATTGAGTTAAACTCCATGCATAAAGCTTTACATACCCTATGAACACCAAAAACATTACTCACTACATCACCAACTTTATCGTCACTTGATTTAATAGTTATTACTCCTTCCTTCATAGTAATGTCGTAATCTACGATACCTTCCTTTTTCAACGCGTATTCTATATTATTGAGTAGTCTCTTCTCAAACCTTGGTCTAGTTCTATGTGATTTTAAAGGTATTTCTGAACCCTCCTTAATTATATAGCAGTACATCATACTCCTTAATGTTTAAAGTGTTTTACCCCCTAAAAGATCTTCCTAATTAGACCATACCTAGTATACGTAATAGGTTCACACTAACTATAACTGGTGAGAACACTAGTGATACCACACTCATCAGCTTAATTAGTATATTAAGTGAAGGGCCTGCAGCATCCTTTAATGGGTCACCTACAGTATCGCCTATAACTGCTGCCTTATGAGTCTCACTACCTTTACCTCCAAAGTGCCCTTCTTCAATGAATTTCTTGGCATTATCCCATGTATTACCTACGTTACCCTGGAAGAGACCTAATAGTAAACCCGTTATTATTGCTGCTAACAGAGCTCCAGCTAGTCCGTATGGCCCTAGTACAAACCCTATAACTATAGGCGATATTATTGCTAGTAAGCCTGGCGCTATTAATCTCTTTAAGGCATATGACGTAACTATGGCTACAGCTCTACCATAGTCAGGTTTCTCCTTAAATTCTAATATGCCTGGCTTCTCCCTTAACTGTCTACGAATTTCAGCAATCAATACAAATGCTGCATCACTAACACTCATTATTACTAATGATATGAACGCAGCTGGCAGTACTATACCTATTAACGTACCAACCAATACCTTAATATCAAGTATTGAGAGTAGCGTCATTGACACCCTGAAATCTAGACCCGCCATTTGTGAGACACTACTCGTGTAAGCGGCAAGGAACGCTAAAGCTGTTAAAGCTGCTGAGCCTATAGCGAAACCCTTAGATATGGACTTCATAGTGTTGCCTGCAGCATCTAACTTATCAGTTAGTGATCTAACATCCTCACCCAAACCTGCCTGCTCAGCTATGCCTGCAGCATTATCTGTTATTGGTCCATAAGCATCAGCACTAACTACAACACCCGTCAGTGAAAGCATGCCAACAGCAGCTAAAGCCACACCATAAATGCCATACCAGAAACCTAGTGGTGAAAGTAAGTAATAGGCTAGGAGTTCGGCTACAGCTATGCCTACAGCAGGTATTACCACACTTAAGAATCCGTAGGATAAGCCGCTAAGTATGGTCAATGCCGCACCCATTTGTGACATTTCAGCTACTCTCCTAACAGGCTTCTTATTCTTGTTCGTGAAATAATCGCTTGTCAACCCTATAGTTATACCTGCTGCAAGACCTACAATAACAACTAGGAATACCCTAATACCTATCCCTGGTCCAAGCAACCATGTTGATAACGGATATGTTAGTATTGAGATTATTACTGCAGATATTATGGAGGCTAAAGTCAGTGGTTTCGAGGGATCCCCACCTTCTCTTACTCTAACTACTAGTGACGTTATTATTGACGCTATAATACCTGCACTAGCTATGGCTAAGGGAAGTAGCGCCCATTGAATCCACTCACCACCAGCTAGAACTCTAATAGCTGATGCTGCTATAACCATTGAGGATATTATTGCACCGACATACGACTCAAAGAGGTCAGCGCCCATACCTGCAACATCACCTACATTATCACCTACATTATCAGCTATTACACCTGGATTTCTCGGGTCATCCTCAGGTATACCTGCTTCTACCTTACCAACTAGGTCAGCACCTATATCAGCTGCTTTAGTGTATATTCCTCCTCCAGCTCTGGCAAATAAGGCTACAGTTGATGCACCAAAGCTATATCCAATTAAATCTTTAATTACATCAGGTGTGTTGGGCCCACCACCATAGAGAAGATATTGAACAGCTATTAAGGCTGTACCAACACCTACAACCATCAACCCTGTAACCATACCGCCTCTAAAGGCTATTTTAAAAGCCTTAGATAGGCCATGCTCCTTAGCAGCATATGTTGTTCTTACATTAGAATTTACAGCCATCCACATTCCTACATAGCCAGCTAGTACCGAGGATAATGCACCAAGGATGTAGCTTAATGACATGCGTACCGAGAATATCGATAATAGTACAGCTATGATTATGGCTATGATTAATATTATTGAATATTGCCTCTTAAGATACGCTCTTGCACCCTCCTTTATGAAATTAGCAATATCAACTATTCTACCCTTACCCTCAGGCTCTTTCATTATTAAATACGCTAATGTTAACGCATATATCACCGCAACTACACCACATAATAATGCCATAATTACTACATCAAACAATCCTAACACCTGATTCATGATATAAGTAAAAGCTAATAAGCTTATTTTCCACGAGTTAATCAATGAGTGATTCAGAAGTATTAATGAATGGTAATCACGCACCTCACTCAAAGAAACGAAATATATTTTTGCTCGCAAGTGAAATTCATTGAGAAGATAGTGAGTATATAATGAAATAATGTCACGTGAAATTACAGTGGTGTCAGTATGTTACTTATGATGTCGGTAAAGGGGGTATAATGATGAGCTCTAACATAACCATATACTCAGATTGGAGTTGGGATGACATATTCGCAACAGCAATACTAGCTACTGCCTTAACACGTAAAGGCTATAAAGTATTCTTAGAATTTCCTTCACCTCTAGAAAGAAGGAACTTAATATTAAGTAAGTGCTACTGTGTAGGTATAACACATAGAGATGGTGCAACACTAATTAACTCAACAGCACTTGAATATTTAAGTGATAAGAAGTTAGGTTTAGTATTAAGATATGATGGAGAGGGTAGATCAAATATTTTAATGAGACTTGTGGGCATCAATTCACTTACTGAAGTTGCATTAGAATATATTCAAACATTAAATGAAAATATAGCTATTCCTGAGCAAATATTAAATGACATAATTGCGATGAATACATCAAAATTAGATAAGCTGTCAAGGATAGGTAAAATAATGTATAAGGCATTTAAGGTCAACTATAGTAATAAAAAGTTTAGAAATGTTATGTATAGCTTCGCATATACTGTCATAAATTCAAAGACATTAAAGATACCTGAACAACTCAGTAGGGAAGCTGAAAAATATGAGAAAGCACTTGAACTACTTAATGAGTTAATTAAAAATAAGCATTACATAGAGTTAGGAATAATTAAAGTAGTAACTATATCATCCAGCTTTAATGATGAATTCATAAAGAGGAACATTAACTTGCTAAGAGCTGTTGGGTATGATGCGTTACTTAGACTATGTAGGAGTGATGGCATAGCATTATTAATACAGGAATCAGAACTTGGTTATATAATGAGAATATGTCTCTTAAGACGTGACATAAGCTTTGTTGATATAATAAAGTCAATACCTCAAAACATGGTAGATAAATTATTAGTCACCTTAAGAGGTAACCATATACTTATAAGGTTTAAAGAGCCAAGTAATGGATCATTAGACGCGATGCTTAATATAGCTTCCAAAATAGCCTCATCAATAATGGATAAAGTGAAGTGATTATCTTGAGTAAGGAGGTAGTCGTTACTGGAGGTGCAGGATTCATAGGATCGAACTTAGTAAGGCACCTAGTTAGTAAAGGTATTAAAGTTAAGGTAATAGACAACCTGTCATCTGGCAACATAAACAACATTAAGGATTTAATTAATAAGGGATTAGTTAACTTCTTCAAGATTGATTTAAAGCACATTAGCCCTTATGATCTTAAAAATTTATTTCAAGAGAGTGAGGTTATATACCACTTAGCTGCTAATCCTGAGGTTAAAGTCTCTGTGATTAACCCCCAAGTTCATTTCCACGAAAATGTAGTAGCTACTTTTAATGTCCTAGAAGCTTGCAGATTAGCCGATATTAACGTATTAGTGTTTACGAGCTCATCTACAGTTTACGGTGATGCTAAGAAGTTACCCACACCTGAGAATTACCATCCACTAATTCCCATATCGATGTATGGGGCAGCCAAGTTAGCGTCAGAGAACTTAATGATTACATATAGTAAACTATACGGATTTAAAGCATTGATATTGAGGCTTGCAAATATTGTAGGACCGTATCAAACGCATGGCGTCATAGTAGACTTCATAAGGAAGTTAAGACAAAACCCTAGAATACTTGAGATACTAGGTGATGGCACTCAAAGAAAATCCTATCTTCATGTTTACGACTTACTAAACGCTATTGATGTAGCATTAAATTACATTTTGAATTCGAGTAATAACTTTGAAATATTTAATGTGGGGAATAATGATTGGGTTACTGTTAAGGAAATAGCTGACATTGTTGTTAGTGAGATGGGTTTGAACAATGTTAAGTACGTGTTTAAACCTGGGACTAAAGATGGTAGGGGCTGGGTCGGTGATGTTAAGTTCATGTTATTAGATATAGGTAAAATAACATCAATTGGTTGGAGACCAAGGTACAGCTCAGCTACAGCTATAAGGTTAGCGGTTAGGGCATTATTAGGTAAGAGTTATGAATAAAGACTTAATCATCTATTTCGACTCTCTATTCCTACAGCATTACGATCCAACAGCGTCTCATGTTGAGAATCCTATTAGGTTAGATATAGCCTTCAATTCACTTAATAAATTCTTATCAAAGGAAAGCATTAAGGTAGACATTAGAGGTGCTGTAAATATGATGAGGATTTATTACTCTTAGTGCATGATAGTGATTATGTAAATTTCATAAAGGATGAATCAAGAAAGGGTTTCCATTACATAGATTCTGATACTTATGTTAATGAACATACATTTGACGTAGCATTAGCAGCTTTTAGTACGGCTTATCAAGCTAGTAATGTAGCTCATCAGGAAGGTATTAATGCATTAGTACTTGTTAGACCACCTGGTCATCACTCAGGAATTAGAGGTAAGGCATTAGGAAAACAAACGGATTCTGTATATTTAACAACTCCGCAGCAGCCGTAATATCAGCTCTAAGGAGTGTTAGAAGGGTGTTAGTGATAGACTTTGATGCGCATCATGGTAATGGAACTCAAGAAATATTCTGGTATAATGGAAGAGTTGTACATGTTGATATTCATGAAAGGGGAATATATCCAGATACTGGGGATTTAAAAGATCTTGGTGGTAAAAATGCTGAAGGGACTAAGATAAATATACCATTAGATCCTCTATCTAACGACACGATTTATATGTGGGTTTTAAGAAACGTAATAGAAGTAGTGGTTAGTGAATTTAAACCTGGTTTCCTCGTTATCTCAGCAGGATTTGATGCATATCGTACAGACCCTCTTACAGATTTAAGTGTTACTGAAATAACGTATGAAGCATATGGCTACTTAGTCAATAAGCTGTTAAGAAAGGGAGTAGTGAAGGGTACAGTTACAGTATTAGAGGGCGGCTATGGTGATGGTTTAAGGAAAGGACTTACAGCTTATGTCAAGGGCTGTATTAAGCCGAGAATTAATGAGGAAGTAATTGATGAGCTTAGTGAGAAAGGTTTACGCAAATACAACTACCTAATCAGTAAAATTAAAAGAATATTAGGAGATTATTGGAGTATAATCTAGTCCATTAGACTTAGTAAGGCGATATGAAATCCTCAGGTCTAGGCGGTTCTGGCTTTAATCCTTTCCTCTCTCTAATTTTTCTGACTACATCCGTTAACAGTGAATCAGGTACTGGAGCCCACCTACTAAATTCAGTACCCCAGAATGCCCTACCTGCTGTTGCTGATCTTAACTCATTAGCTAAGTCAAATGACTCAGCAACAGGGATTTCAGCAATAATCCTAACTATTGTTGGGTTTATCTGAATAACATTGACTACCTTACCTCTCTTTCTAGATATTACTGAAATCACTGAGCTCATGTAGTCCATGGGAGTCTTTATATCGAGCTTTTGCAATGGTTCAAGAAGTGTTGGTTTAGCTAGTAACATACCTGCATATACAGGATTCCTAACTGCAGGGAATATTTGTGCTGGACCTCTATGTGCTGGATCCTCGTGAATTACTGCATCATGTAGTATGACCTTAACGCCCCTTACAGGCTCCGTAGCTAAAGGTCCCTCTCTCATCGCTAATCTAAATCCTTGGATTATTGTATCTTTAACTTCCCTTAAGTGTTGGACACCTGAAGTCATGTCAACAAGTATGTTTATGTTTTCATCGATAGCCCAAATCCTTCTAGCTTCATCATAATCCCAACCTGCTTGGTCTCTCAATATCTTAGCTCTCTCACGAGCATCCATATCTTCAGTAACTATGCCTTCTTGGATGAGTCTTATAGTTTCTCCATTTAATGGTTCAACACTAATGTATAATTTATTATGCTTATTTGGCGACTTACCCTCCAGTACTTCTGAGCGACCTCTTATGGTCTCTCTATAAACTACTATTGGTGGTGATGTAACTACCTCTAATCCATAATTCTCTTTTAGCAAAGTTAAAGCTATTTCAAGGTGCAATGGGCCCATCCCTGATATGAGGTATTCACCAGTTTCTTCATTTATCTTTACAACTAAGTTAGGATCTTCAATAGCCATTCTTCTTAATGCTTCGATAAGTTTTGTTAAGTCTTGTGTTCTCTTTGGTTCTATAGCCATTGTTACTACAGGCTCTGATACATATCTCATCTTCTCAAATGGTGCTGCGACATCTTTGAAGGCTATATCAACTACGGTCTCACCGGATCTGGCCTTGTCAAGTCCTAGTACAGCTGCTATATTTCCTGCTGTAACCTGAGTTACAGGCTCTCTAAATGGACCCATGTAAAGGCTTACTTGAAGTACCTTCTGTTTAGTCCTACCTGTAACTAACCATACTTCCTTGCCCGATTTCAAAGTACCTGAAAATACCCTACCCGTAGCTACTAGGCCTGCATGTGGGTCAATTCTCATGTCATTTACAAAGAATACTAAGGGACCATTGGGATCTGCATTGATCATAGCTTTACCTAGTTCACTATCAATATCACCTCTCCATATCTTAGGTATACGATACCTCTGTGCTTCACGCGGATTAGGAATAAACTTTACGACCATATCGAGTAATGCTTCATGAAGTGGTATAATCTTCTGTAATTCCTCAACAGCTTGTTTACCTTTTTCATAAGCTTTAATCATATCAATAATCTTAATACCCTTCTTGGCTGATATAGGCACGGTTAACCCTATCTTATCCTTAGCTGACCCGAAAGCAACCATACCTTTAGCAGCATCTATTAACCATTTATCACGGAATTGAGGCTCAGCATATTCTCTAATTAAATTATTCACGTCCCTAATTATTTCGACAAATCTTCTTTGAATTTCTTGAGGTGTTAACTTTAACTCCCTAATTAATCTATCAACCTTATTTATGTACAGTAATGGTCTAACCCTCTCCTCAAGTGCTTGCCTTAAGACAGTCTCTGTTTGTGTCATAACGCCTTCAACAGCATCAACAACAACTATAGCGCCATCAAGAACTCTTAGAGCTCTAGTCACCTTACCACTAAAGTCTACATGACCTGGAGTATCTATTAAGTTAATGACGTAAGGCTTACCCTCATATTCATGATAGAGGCTTATGTTAGCTGACTTAACAGTAATACCTCTCCTCTGCTCAACATCGAGATAGTCAAGAGCTAATGCTTCACCAGCAACCTTAATTGATATTATACCGGCAGCAGCTAGTAGCGAGTCTGTGGTTGTTGTCTTACCATGATCAACATGCGCAATAATACCTATGTTTTTAATATGCTCTAGATCAGACATTATCTTCTGTATTTGTTCTACAGTCTTATATCTTGGCATAACCCTAACCGTTATGGTTAAGCTGTTAGAGGTTAAAAGCTTAAGTGCTAATACATGATGTAATGTTAGCTAATATATTCATTTATCCATCTAAAATAGTAGGGCTATTCTCCATCACTATTTACACTCTTTAAATACTTAGATAGATCAGTTGTTGAAGATTTTAAGCTGTACCTTGTCGTCAATATTTTACGGATAAGCCAGGCTTTCTCTTCATTAATACCTTCAACTCTTGAAAGTTCTGCTGGTGACGCCTTAAACACATCAATTAGACTACCGAACTTAATAAGGAGTTTTTCAGCAATCTTTGGGCCTATTCCCGGAAATGATGAAAGTATATATAATTGCCATTCCCTGAAATCTATGCCCTTAGGTTTCGAGACTTTCCTATATGTTGGTAATGAGGGGCCTTTGTCATGATCCTTCTGCAATTTTTCAGCTATATATTTAATAACTTCAGCGCTATGCTGAGCATTAACCGTATATAATGTTGGTATCTCATAAAGCACTATAGCAGTTATTAATGCAGCTTCAACAGCTTTATACTTGCTTGTTATCCTCCTTAAATAGTTAATATTACCCTCAACGAGCAATATTACACGTTTATCTGAACTCTTGAGCCTCTTAATTTGGTCGAATAACCTTCCTTCAAATGTTGATTTTGCTAAGTCATCCACTCTCTTACGTTCAATGATGTACCCCTCACCAGGTATGTAATCACCTAATTCTAGTTGCTTGTATATTACGGTAACACCCATGCTTGCTAAATACTTTGGTACTTTAGAAGCTCGCTCCCTCTCATCAACGTATACCTTAACCATCAGTCACCACACTCACTTTTCCATCTACCTTCATCTAGGGTTCTAAACTTATACCCCTTATCTTCAAAGAATTTTCTTAAAACCCTAATGAAATGCTCACAGACAAAATCTCTTAATATGGCTCCAGCAGCCGCTCCATGACCTCCTCCTGAACCTTTAAATTCATTACCTAATATGTTAGCTAAGTCTGCAGCTAAGGAGTTACTTATGCCTTCCAATACCCTCTTATTGGCCCTAATAGTTACTCTAACGTAATTCTCTCTTCTAGCTATGGCTATAGCTATATCTGCACCAGCATCTTGTAGTGTCTTAAGAGCTGATGATTCATAAGCACCAATGCATGTAATAGCTAGTAAGTAATCATTAATAGCATAAAGTCCTGCCCTTAGAGCGGCTTTCAATCTCGCAACTTTCTCAGCGTAAGGAATCTCCTTTTTAGTCATTACCTCCACGATTAATCCGTACATTGCATTACAAGTCAAGAGCCAATAGATTACATTGAATGTTTGAGGTCTTACTGATACTCTAAAGAATCTTGTATCATAGATTATGCCACTTAATAAGAGTGAAGCTATGTGTGATTCAGGTTTTAGATTAAGTGTCATATACATCAGGCTTATTAATTCTGATGTTGATGATGCGGTCTTATCGTAGAGTGCTACCTTAGAATCCTTAATTAGAGTATTTACATCATGGTGATCTATGATTATGTAATTATTAAGGAGTTTTGAATATTCACCCAACTGACTTTCTGAAGCTACATCTAGTACTACCTGGATATCACAGTTTATCCCTTCATTAGTGTCCTTTAGAAAATTACTGATATCAATATTAAGTGATGCCATTATGTTCTTACTTACTAGCTCTATACCTTCAGGGAAAATTGTATGTATTATTAATTTCCGATTCTTTAAATGTTCTATGTTTTCTATGAAGTGCTTGAAAGCAATAGTGGATGCTACGGCATCTGGATCAGCATTTCTATGTGTTATTAAGCAAACCTCACGTGCATTCTTCAGCTCATTTAGTATCTTTCTGACCGTATCTTTTAATGAGCTCATCTCTAACAATATTAAGCACCTCCTCAATACACTTATCTATTTTCACTTTAAATTCGGGACTTGACTTCACGAAAACCTCTACATCAACTAATACATTAATTAAGTCATTCTTACTGATACTTACAATTGCTAAGAAGTCTGTTCTCCTGCCTAGTAGTTTCTCCAGCCCTTCTTCAAGATAGTTTGTTGCTATATTTGCTATTAGCTCTAACTCATCAATATCAACCTTACTTAGATCAAGATTTAAGTTCTCTATTGGGTAATACTTTCTTAAATGCTTAACCAGCTTTACCTCCCATACCTACCATGCTTGTCCTATATTTATCTATCTGACTTTTAACTTCCTCTAATTGCTTCTTGAGCGTTGACTCCATCCTCTCAAGACTTGTAAGTCTTATGCTTAGCTCCTCCTTCTTATCTTCTAGCTCCTTAATTACATCCTCTTTCTTAACCTTAACCAAGATAAAACCTGTACTTTTATAAATTACTGCATCATTCTCTAAGTTCTGTAGTATCGTTAGAGCACGTTCAACTTCCCTCATCTGCGATGTAACAACACTTTTCTGAGTGACTATGGAAGCTAATTGAGACTCTATTTGTTGGTATCTTATTATTAACTTCTCAAGTTCTGGGGGCAGCTTTTGAGCCACTACTTAACACCTATCATAAATTCTCATTCTAAGTTATTTAAGGTTAGATCCCCGCCTCAAGCACTTAATTACCCTTAGTACTGTATCGCTTAACCTAAGTAATGCATTACTTACAGCTCTAAGCGACGAGTAATCAGGAGCTTCAATACTTATTTTTATGGATGAATCATTAAGTACTAGCCTGGACTCAATACCTCTAAGTCTAATTTTAGACTCAGGTAATAGTGCTTTGTAAAGTGTGATGGCTAACTCTCTTTCACCTACATCAATAACAATATCAAGATTTCTTTTAACCATTACTTAAACCTCAGAACCTTGAAGGCTTTAATTGTGGGACCACAATACTTACCACTTGATGTGCAAATAAAATTTATCTCAGCAACTTCATTACTCCCCGTAATCACTACTTCAATAGCTCTAGATGGTGGTGTATCAGATGTGTAAATACGTGGTTTGAACATGTCTACTATTGCATTACCAACATCTGAAGGTAAACCACCAGGTATTGATGAAGGCTTAATAACTAATTCATTAATACCTAGAGGTCTTTGATAGTCGCTCATCTCCCTACCTAATTTAATACCGCTAATTCTTACCATTAAGACCCTCTCAAGCCCTGTTTCTCCAGGAATGTAGAAAACTAATGCTGAGGGGTTAGCCTTTTTCTCAAGAATCATAACTAAACCATAAGCACCCTTCCTTATAATTAGATTCCTGAGGTCTAGGAGTGTTGCTTTACCTCTATTAACTTTTTCAGCGTGAGGAATGGCAGCAACTAAATCTTTAACAAATGATCTAGTCCTCCGTGATGGCTCCCTGGAAGTCGTTATTATTAACTTCATGGGGTAAAATCTAGTTGTACATTAATGATTTACTGCTTAGAGGTAATAGTTACTCTACCAACCTCAGTTACAGGCTGGTAAGCACCACCAGCAAATACTTTACCACACTTAGGACACTGCCAAATACCTACAGCAATTCTCTTCATTCTAGTTTTAGCTCTACAGAATGGACATGTATAGTAAGAATATCTTCTCTCCATGACCTCCTTCCACTTCTTTCTAAGTGTGGCACCGTAACGTGCACCAAACCTTGCTGCAATACCTACGACTTTAGTCCTTCTACCCATACCTCAATACCCAACCCATTTCTAATAGAGTATTATTAAGTTTAACTCTCTTCCTTGCTTTCTTCCTCTTTAGCTTCCTTTGATTCTTCCTCAATCTTAACTTTATGTTTACTTACGGTCTCGTCAACCTTAGCTATAATTTCTTTACCCTTCCTTAACGCTATATCAACTATTCTTAATACCTCATCCTTAGTCAAGTAACCCATTCCTGTCTTCTGAATCCCTGCAACCCTACCATCATCTGATACAGCTATGACTAACTTAGTATCAAGTACCGACTCCTCTTCAAGATCGGGATCAACGAGTAATACATCCCTTAACTTACCCACGGTTACAGTGACAACTTTATGATTCATTGGCAATGGACCTATGTATGTTGACTTATCAACCTTAACCTCTCCCTCCTGAGTTACTTCTGCCTTAGGTATCTTAGTAACCATTAATGCAGCTAATGAAGCTATAGATGATGCGTCAATAAGATTCCCATCGTGATCCAGCACATAAATATCTATCCATACGTTCCACACCTTTTTACCAGGTATTAAAACAAGCTTACTTAAATCTATAGCCTTAAGTTCTCTAATAGACCTATCTATAACTCTAGCCAACTCTATCGCGTTTTCATCAGGTGGCCCAGGCTCAAATACTGGTGATGCTGTTGGTACGAACTCTGCTGATACCACCATAGTCCCTTCATTAGGTGTGTCAGGGTACGGGGTACCTACCTCTAACTTAACGCCAACAAGTACTTGAGTATTACCTAGTTTAACCAATGCTGAGCCCTCAGCGTTGGGTATGTAGTTCAGTTCTATACTTATGTCTCGGTAGTTCTCAAGACCTCTACCACTAAGTCGGATACCTTTCCTAACTAATGATGCTAAAGTCTCTACCTTAATTCTTGGAAGTATGTACTCAGGAGATGATGGTGTTACAGACATTTTACTCCTCCACCTTAACTTCCAAGTACTTCTTCTTTAATGTCTCCTTCTGCATTTGATAAATTCTATTTATACCATCTAATGCCATATCTAAGGCTTTTTTAAATTCATCAGGTGTTAATACACCATTTAGTTGTAATAAAGTTATTAGACCTAATGACGGTGCTACAGCTACTGGCATATCTGCTTCACCATACATGTCTTCAGCTTCATTTATATCCAATACTAAAACACCATCAACCTTACCTACAGCTACACCAGCAACTAGATCCCTCATGGGGATACCCGCATCAGCTAAGGCTAATGAGGCTGCTGTTACTGAGGCTGTCCTAGTACCTCCGTCAGCATTGAGTACTTCAATGAAAATGTCAATAGAAGTTCTCGGAAACATTTCAGTCATAACTACAGGCTCTAATGCCTCCCTAATAACTTTAGATAACTCTATCTCCCTACGAGATGGTGCTGGTGATTTTCTTTCATGAGTTGAGAATGGTGCCATATGATACCTACACCTAATGATGGCTCTATAAGGTAATGCCATATGTCTTTGCTGAGGCTCCCTAGGCCCATAGACTGCAGCTAAAACCTTAGTATTACCGTACTCAACTAAAGCTGAACCATTGGCGTTATATAGAACACCTACCTGCATTCTTATTGGTCTTAACTCATTAGGCTTTCTACCGTCAATTCTCCTACCATCCTCCATTATTAGTTTCGGTTTACCTTCATGTACCACTCAGTAATCCCCTCCTAACTTTTTCTTTTAGTATGAACTCTTTAATTCTATCCGTTAAACCTGGTATATGTGCTTCCCTCTCGATCTTCCTTATGGCTAATATCACTATCTTCTCTATTGTTTCATTGGGGCAGTCTATAAGTATTCTGCCATTCCTCGCAATGACTATCTTGCATCCTGTCTCCTTCTCAAGCATTTGATGCATAGATCCCTTCTTACCTATGACTCTGGGAACTTTAACTGGGTTTATCTCTATTACAGCTCCCTTAGTTATCTTACCTAGACCTTTACCCTTAGTGGTTAGTATGGGGTCTCTAGTTCGGTCAAAGACTTCAACCTTAGCAAGAACCATATCCCCTACATCGAGGTACTGACTTAAGTCCTCCTTAGCAGGGTTTACAGGTCTACCCAATAGATCTGCTGCATAAAGTATTGCTGGGAATGGCGCTCTAATATCTAGTTCCCAACTAGTAATTCCTATATTCCTAACGACACCTATTACTAAGTCGTCTGGTGATGGATAGTAGAAACCCTCTAGCGGTATTATATTTAATGTTTCACCATCCTCACTTATGTCCACCAACCCTATGACTGTTGAGT
>Ga0190363_1000315_pt1 | contig 28298 bp, 27 predicted proteins | sample 48721867_MG_FD_161272 | JGI IMG/M metagenome (GOLD analysis project Ga0190363, IMG submission 161272) | Hydrothermal vent microbial mat bacterial communities from Southern Trench, Guaymas Basin, Mexico - 4872-18-6-7_MG | ecosystem: Environmental > Aquatic > Marine > Hydrothermal vents >... | reverse complement strand
AAAAGTTTTCATTTTTATCTTTTTTTAGGTGGAGTAACAGTATAATATATACAATCTATTACTTTTTCTCCTTTTATAACTATTTTTAAAACCTCTGTATAATCTTCTCCTTTATATTTTTTAATAACAGGTACCCTTTCCCAAAAATTCTTTACTCTATAATAATAATACCATTCTTCTTTTCCATCAGGAAAAGTAAATATTTGAACCGGAGGTCCTAAAAACTGTAAAACTTCAGTTTTGGTAGTTTTCTGAGGATGAATTAAAGAAGCTTTAGAAGCTAAATTAGGCCCAGGTTTAACAGCACATCCATAAATAAAAAAAATTAATTCTACAAATAAAAGCAATTTTCTTAAAAAATTTTTATTTGTATTTTTAATCATTATAAAGTTCTCTATATTTTAATCTTAAATTATAAGAAATACAAGTTAAATTGTAGATTCTTCTTAGAGGTTCTTCTTTTCACAATAAGAGATTTAGGTTAAAATAAAAAATATGAAATATTATAAAGCTGGAGAAGAAATTTTTGAATTAGAACTTAAAGAATATCCTTTTTTTTGCAAATTCTGTAAAAAAGAAAAAGCCATAATTGAAATTCCTTCCCAAAAAGTAAAGGTTTGTAAAAACTGCTATAATACTTTTTTTGAAAATAGAATTAAAAAAACTATAGAAAAATATAAAATGTTAAAACCTCAAGATAAAGTTGGTGTTTTTCTTTCAGGTGGAAAAGATAGTTCTACTCTTCTTATCGTATTAAAAAAACTTTATCCAGATATAAACTTACAAGCTATTTTCTTAAACTTGGGAATTAGATATTATTCTGAAAAAGTTGAAAATTTAGTAAAAAATCTATGCCAAAATCTAAATGTGCCTCTTTATATATATAATTTGCCACAAAAAGAGGGATATAGAATTGATGATTTTGTTTTTACTCATTTTAAAAACAAAATTTGTTCAGCTTGTGGTGCTATAAAAAGGTATCTTTTTTCAAAAATTGCTAAAGAATTGAAATTAACTGTAATAGCAACTGGGCATCACTTAGATGATATAGTTTCTACTATGTTAACTCTCTTTTTTCAAGGTGACTTTTCAGGAATAGCAAAATTAGAACCAGTGTTACAACCTCTTTTTCCAAATCAGGCAAAAAAAATAAAACCTCTATATACTACTCCTGAAAAAGAAATATTTTATTATATAGTTTTAAATGAGATTCCTGTAGGAAATTTTACTTGTCCTCATGCAGAAATTACTCCAAGCAAAAAAATTAAAAAGATTTTAACAGACCTTGAAAAAGAGAATAGACAAATAAAATATCAACTACTTTCGGTTTTTACTAAAAAATTAATACCTCTTATAAAATCTCATTCTACTTATAAAGAAGAAAAATCTTTAAATATTTGTATTAAATGTGGAGAAATAACAAGTGCTTCGGATAATATTTGCAGTAGATGTAAAAAAGTTGAATTACTAAATAAAATAGAAGATAAAGCCTTAGAATTAAGCTATGAAGAATTTAAAGATTTTGTTAAAAATCTGAATTCTAATTGGATATTAATAGATTTAAAGGAAAAAGAACATCTTTTAAATGAATCTTCTAAAAAATTAATAAAATTTTTCAAACCTTATAGAAATAAATATATATTTCTGGTTTCATCTGATCCAGAGATTGGTTATTTGTTTGCTTTAAAATTAAGGAAAAAAAGATTTAAAGCTTATAGTATTATTAAAATTCCAGAAAAAGAATATTTAGAATTTCATAATAGGGAGGATTTATGACAAGAATTGCTTTAGAAAAAGATTTACAAATTTTAAAAAATCTCTTATTAGATATGGCTAAAGTAGTAGATGAAATGGTTAATGGAGCTATTTTAGCTACGGATAAAATAAATCCAGAATTAGCTAAAAAGGTTATAGAATTTGATGAACAAGTGGATTATTACGAAAATATGGTGTCTCAAACTGCTCTTGAAATTATTGCTTTACAACAACCTGTAGCAAAAGATTTGAGATTTATAATTACTGCTATAGATATAGCAAGAAATTTGGAAAGAGTTGCAGATCAATCTGTAAATATTGCTTTTAGAGTTTTAGATGTGTATAAAACAAGAGAAAAAAATATTCCTCAATGTAAAATACCCATTATAGAAATGGCTAATGAAGCTCTTTATATGTTACAATCTGCTATAAATGCTTTTGTCACAGAAAATGTTCAAAAAGCTTATTCTGTAATTGAATATGATGACATAGTGGACAGATTTCAAAAAGATAATATTGAGCAAATCAAAGATTGTATGAAAGGAAATCCTGCTCTTTTGGAGATTGGCATAGATTACATTATAATGGTTCAAAATTTAGAAAGAGTTGGTGATTTAGCAACAAATATTGCTGAAGGAGTTATTTTTACTGTAGAAGGGAAAATTCCAAAAATAGAACTTGAGAAAATCCAAGAAATAAAAGAAATAGTTTTAAAAGAATTGCCAGTTTTTGATCTTTTAAAAAAGCATGCTCGTTTAGTTCTTGAATGTGCTGAAAGACTTTCTCTTTCATTAGAGGCTTATTATAAAAAAGACACTACACAACTTGAAGAAATTGCAAAACATATTTTTGAAATAGAAAAAGAAGCAGATCAATTAAAAAGAAATATAAGAGGTCATCTTCCAAAGGGAATCCTTCTTCCTGTAGAAAGATTTGAGCTCTTTTTATATTTAAAAGAACAAGATGCTATTGCTGATGCAACAGAAGAAATTATCAATTGGCTTTCTTTTAAATATGTAGAAATACCTAAGGAGCTTTTTGAAGAAATTGAAAGTCTTTTAACTAAAAGTATTGAATCTTTAAAATATTTAGAAAATTTAATCACCTATTCAGCAGATTTTCTTATTAATAGAAATGAAAATAGTAGAAACCAAGCAAAAGATATAGTAAGAGAAATTAGATATTCTCAATATTTGGCAGAAGAATTTGGTAATAAGATTAAAAAAGAAATTTTCTCAAAATTGAACGATTCTTTAACTCTTTTTTATACTTTAAAACTGGTAGATTTAATCTTAGGTATTCCTCACCATGCAGAAAATACAGCAGATTTAATGAGAGTTATGATAGCTAAATAAATTTTTAAATAAAATTAATTTATAATTTTACCTATTCTATTAAACCGGACTTTAAAGTGTTTAGAATCCCAAGAAAAATATATAATTAAAGCCTTTCCTTTAAGGTATTTTATAGGAACAAATCCCCAAAATCTACTATCATAGCTTTGATCTCTATTATCTCCCATTACAAAAATATGCTTAGGAGGAACTTTTACAGGTCCATAATTATCTCTTGGACTTATTTCCTTAGGATAAATCTCTGGATCTGTGAATCTAACATAAGGTTCTTTTAATAATTTGCCATTTACATAAACCTTTTTATTTATAATTTGAATAGTATCTCCTGGGAGACCAATAACTCTTTTAATGAAATCCAATTTTTTATTTAATGGATAAGTAAAAACTACAATTTCCTGCCTTTTAGGGAGTCTTCTAAAATATAAAAAATCATTTTTTAAAGGATTTTTTATACCATAAGCTAATTTATTAACTAATAAATAATCCCCTATAAGAAGTGTAGGAACCATGGAACCAGAAGGTATTTTATAAGCTTGAACTATAAAAGCTCTAATAAAAAGAGCTAAAATAAGAGCAATTAATATGCTTTTTGTCCACTCCCAGAGCTTATTCTGAAATTCTTTCATTTAATTGCCTCCTTAGAGCTAAATTTTTAAAACTGCTAAAAATGCCTCCTGAGGAATTTCTATGCGACCTATAGCTTTTAGTCTTTTTTTACCTTCTTTCTGTTTTTCAAGAAGTTTCTTTTTTCTTGTTACATCTCCTCCATAACATTTTGCTAAAACATCTTTTCTTAAAGGAGGAATTCTTTCACGAGCTATTATTTTATTCCCTATAGCTGCTTGAATAACTACCTCAAAAAGTTGCCTTGGAATAACTTCTTTTAACTTAAATGCAAGCTCTCTGCCTCTGTAATAAGCCTTTTCTCTATGAACAATTAATGACAAAGCATCTACAGGTTGTTTATTTATTAAAATATCCATTTTTACAAGATCTCCTGGTTTATATCCGATAAATTGATAATCTAAAGAGGCATAACCTCTTGAATAACTTTTAAGTTTATCATAAAAATCAAGCACAACCTCACTAAAAGGTAATTCATAAACCAAAACACATCTATCAGGTGTTAAAAATTTAATTTCCTTTTGAATTCCTCTTTTTTCCTCACAAAGTTTAATGAGAGCTCCTATATATTCTTTGGGAGTATAAATTTCTGCTCTTATATAAGGTTCTAAAACTTCTTCAATTAATCCTGGATCAGGCCAATTTACAGGATTTTCTACTTCTATTTCCTTTTTATTTCTAAGTTTTATTTTATATTTTACAGATGGTGCTGTGGAAATTAAATTTAATTTAAATTCTCTCTCTAATCTTTCTTGAACAATTTCCATATGAAGAAGCCCTTGAAAACCACATCTAAAACCATATCCTAAAGCTGCTGAAGTTTCTGCTTCATAAGAAAAGGCTGGATCATTGAGCCAGAGTTTTTCTATTGCCTCTCTAAGATCTTCAAAATCATCATTATTTACAGGGAAAATACCTGCAAAAACTACAGGCTTTAATTCTTTAAATCCTGGTAATGGTTCTACATAAGCATTAGCTTCTGTTATAGTATCTCCTATTTTAGCCTCTCTAACCTCTTTTATTCCTGCTGCAATAAAACCTACTTCTCCTGCAAATAAGGCATCCAAAGTTGCTGCTTCTGGAGCAAAAACACCTACTTTGGTAATTTCATAGGTTTTTCCTGTTGAAAGAAATTTTATCTTTTGCCCTGGATAGAGTTTTCCATCAACAACTCTTACAAGAACAACAACTCCTAAATAGGAATCATACCAAGAATCAAAAACTAAAGCCCTTAACGGTGCTTCTCTTTTCCCTGTTGGTGGAGGAATTTTATTAATAATTGTTTCCAAAACCTCTTTTATACCTATTCCTAATTTCGCACTAACTAATAAGGCATCTTGAGAGGAAAGTCCTATAATATCTTCAATCTCTTTTTTAGTCTTTTCTATATCAGCTTGAGGCAAATCTATTTTATTTATAACTGGTATTATTTCTAAGTTATTTTCTAAAGCCAAATATACATTAGCAAGGGTTTGAGCTTCCACTCCTTGGGAAGCATCAACTACAAGAAGTGCACCTTCACAGGCTGAAAGTGCTCTTGAAACTTCATAAGTAAAATCAACATGTCCAGGAGTATCAATAAGGTTTAATTGATAAATCTCGCCATTTTCCCTTTGATAATAAAGCCTTACTGCTTGAGATTTTATGGTAATTCCTCTTTCTCTTTCAAGCTCCAAACGATCTAAATATTGTTCTCTCATTTCTCTTGCAGAAACAGCACCTGTAAATTCAAGCAGACGATCTGCAAGCGTAGATTTTCCATGATCAATATGGGCAATTATACTAAAATTTCTAATCCTTTCTTGAGGTATAGGTTTCATAGCAATTAAAAATAACAAATCTATTACAAAAAACAAGAGCATTATTCTCCGATTTTAGTAAGTTTACCTGTTTTTTTAGCAAAATTAAAAGCTAATATAAATATTCCAATGCTGAGAAAAAAATATATAAAAACTAAAATGTAGGCTTTTATAATAAAAGTATAAAGTGTATAACCTTCTAAAAGGATTTTTCTAAAAGTCTCAAAAATATAAGAAGTGGGAACAAATTTAGCAATCATTTGAAAACTCTGTGGTAAAACTTCTATTGGATAAAATACTGCTGAAAATGGTAAAAACAAAAGTGCTAAAGCCCAAGCTAAAATTTCTGCTTCCTGACCAAAAAATAAAATAAATGCCATAGTTAAAAGCCCAATGCTCCAAGCAAAAATTATCAGACAGACAGTTAGAAGAAAAATATCCACTCCCTGAATCCAAAACTTGAAATTAAAAGCAAAAAAGGCAAGAATTGCCATTAATAAAGAGGCTATAAAGGCTTTTAATAAACTATATAAAAACAATCCTAAAAGATATTCAAAAATTGTTAAAGGTGAAACAAATATATGAAGTAAATTCCTTGCCCATATATCTTCTAAAAAACCTACTGCCAGCCCTTGTTGAGCACGAATAAGAATATTCCAAAAAATAAGAGCTCCTAAGAATTGGAATATCCAATAGCCTTCTTGATAAAATCTTTTTTGTAAATAGAGAGTTATAAATCCCCATAAAAGTAAATCCACTGTAGGCCAATACAAAAGATCAATCCATCTACTAAGACTGTGTTTTAATAAGTATAGATGTCTTAAAATGATTCCCCAAACTCTTTTAGGTCTAAAGATATTAGATTTCATAATTTTAAGCAAAGACTTTGAAATAAAGTTCTTCTAAGGATGAGACATTAAACTTTTGAAAAAGTTCCAATAAATTACCATATGCAAGGGTTTTTCCATTTTTTATTAATAAAATTTTTGTAATTATCTTTTCAAGTTCGCCTAATTGATGAGAGGTAAGGATTATAGAAAGTTTTCTTTTTTGAGAAAATTCTTTAAATAGTTCCCTTATGTATTTTATATACTCTGGATCTAAACCTGCTGTTGGTTCATCTAAAAGCAGAATATTTGGATCATTTAAAAAAGCTCTAACTAAATTAAGTCTCATCATTTCTCCTGAAGATAAAGCCCGTGTTAGAGTCTTTTTTTTCTCAGAAAGTTTAAAAAGTTTAAGAAGCTCATCCATTTTTTTATTTGCTTCAAAGGTCTCATATAAACAAGCAAAAACTTTTAGATTCTCTTCTACAGTAAGAGAGTAAGGTAAGCTTATATATTGAGAGGCAAAGCTTACTTTATAAAGGATCTCACTTCTATTTTTAAAAAAATCCTTTCCAAAATAGTATATTTTCCCTGAAGTAGGAGAAACTATACCCAAAAGGATATAAAGCAATGTGCTTTTTCCTGCTCCATTGGGACCTATTATACCTAAAATATCTGATTGATATAATTCAAAGGAAATATTATCTAATACTACTTTTTGACCATATTTCTTAATTAAACCTTCTACTTTAAGAACAGGAAACATAGAAAATAATTATAATAAAAGACTTCCTATGAAAATTTTTTTGAAACAATTAAGAAATTTTTGCCTTTTCTAATCTGGCTAATGCTTCTTCTAAGCTCATAATGCCTTTTGCTACAGCATAAGCAACATAAGAATATACTCTGGGATCGTATCCTTCTGGTCTTGGAAAAAGTCCTTTAGCACGAAGTTTAGCAAGTTTTGCCCTTCTTCTTCTTTTCCTTTCGATTTCTCTTTCTCTTTCTCTTTTCTTATGCCTTGCCATTTAAACCTCCAGTTGTGATAAAAAAATCATGCCAAAATATAAATTTTTTTCAAGGTTTGTCAAGATATTATAAATTGCTATTTTTGATTTTATTTGCTAATTTTTCAAGTTTCAATTTCAAGGTATCTCTTTCTCTTTTAGCATGAGCTCCCATATTTAGGATTATTTTCCTTTTTTCAGAAGAAGTTACAAATATCCAAAATGTTTTAGGTTCAAAAAAATAAACTCCTAAAAGCCCTAACATTATTAAAATAAAACCTGCATAAACTATAGGAATACCTGGATCTTTTTTAACTTGAAATCCAGAAATATAACTAATTTTTTCTATCCCCTCTAAAATTATCTGGAGCATGCCTTTATCTATAGGAATACGAAAGTGAGGAAATCCTTTTATTATAATTCCTGGAATTTGTTTATTAGTTTCTGGATCATAAAATATAATTTTAGCATAAATTAATCCATGAGCTTGACCAAAACCTTTTAAAGTAATTGTATATCTATTATTAATAATAACTGGAAATAAAGAACTTAAAGTGTAAAATTTCTCTTTTCCATTATATTTTACTTTTATTTTAAACTCAGGAATAGTATCATAATTTGCCTGGTAAAAAGATAGACCTTTGTATTTAAGAGGTGCATTAACTTTTATAAGAGAATTGAAAGTTTTATTTCCATCTATTATAGTAACATTTGAGACATATTCTTTAGGTGTCCCATCAGGATATAATTCTATATTAAATTTATTAAGCTTTACAAAAAAATTTAAAAATATAGGCTCTTCTTCTCTAAAAGGTTGAACTATATTAGAGGTTTGTCCTTCCATAATTGCCATATTTCCTCTATATCCCCAGATAGCTCCAATTAAAGCTCCAATAATTACTATTACTACAGATAAATGCACTATATAAACAGAAAGATAAGCCCATCTATTAATATCTTTATAAAAAAGTGTTCCATTTTGAAAATCTTTTTTAGCTTTTTTAAATCCTAATTTATTAGTTATAAAATCAGCTATTTGAGAAAAGTCACTTTTTAAAGAAATTTGATACTGATAAGGTAATTTTCCAGGATTAATTTCAGCAGGATTTTTTTTATATAATTTCCAGCTTATAGGAAATCTTTTTACAGAACAGGTAATTAAATTAGCTAAGAAAAAAAACAAAGTTCCTACATACCACCAAGAATGATAAGCATCATCAAGTTTGAAAAAGAGGATAAGCTTTCCCCAAAAGGAACCGTATTTCATAAGATAAAATTGAGAAGGTCGAGCTTGTGGAATAATTGTTCCAAAAATAGAAATGAAAGCTAAAACCAAAAACAAAAAAATAGCTAATCTTGCTGAACTCAAAAAATTCCAAAATTTCTGCATAGATCTATCTTTTCTAAAAAATTTTAGATATTATAGACTTTTTTATAAGAAATAGCAAGTAAGATTTTTTAATTAAATTCGGTTTTTATTCTTTAAAGAAATTCAAAAACCTGTTTAAGTCTTTTTCAAACAAACTTTCAATTTTTATAGCTATTTCTGCTATTCTTTCTACTTTTTCTGGATCTAATTCCACTCCGTAGGCATGACGAAAAAAATGCCTGAATTTTCTTAATTCATCCAATAACAAATAAACATCTTCTGAAATTAAATTCGGTCTTATTCCTTCTATATAAAGCTTCATACGTCTCAAGAGATTTATGTGATACCTTATCCCTTCAATCTGATTCTCAAAAAAATCAGCAACAATTTCAAATAATTCTTCATAAGCACAATAAAGATTGTGTAATTTATAAGCCATACTATCTATTGCCTCAGGAGAAGATTTGAAATTATTTATCTTTTTTTTAATTTCTCGATGTAGTTGTTTAATAAGTTTTAATTGTTCTTTTATACTTGCTTCTAAAATAGCTAATCTTTCTTTATCCATAAATTTTTTTTCCTTTTTTTCTTATTAAATCAGGATTAAAATGTCTATCAATGTCAATTACATCCACTTCTTTATTTGTCTGTTTTTCTAATTCAGACATAATATCTAAAATATGCTTAGAACAGCCAGAAACAGCTATATCTATATCTGATGAAATTGACCATTTTTTAGTATTTAAAAGAGAGCCCAAAATATAGGCTTCTTTAATGGAATATTTTTTTTTAAGTAAAAAAGTAAATTTATTACTTTATTAAGCAACTCCTTTCTCTCTTTTTCTAATCTTTCTCTTTTTCTTTTTAAGGCTAAATCTAATAAATAAGTATTAAATCTCATAATCTATCTTATTGGTATTTTTAGATTTTATTTTACTGAGTATCTTTACTTTTGTCAATTTATCTTTTTATGTTATATCAAAAAATATAAAATTAGCTTATTAGGAAAAATCGTTTTTATAAAAATATTTAATACAGATAAAATAATTTTAAAAAAGAAAATGGTCTTTTTAAAGATTTAATTTAGATTTTTTAGTATGACATACTATACAACCACATTCGTCATCTGTACTATTTGTAGTGCATTTATTTTCATAATCCCATCTAAGCATATCAGCATAAGGACTTGCATGAGGTCTATGACAAGATAAACATTGAACCATATCAGTTCCTATATAAACATTTTGATACGGACCTGTCATACCTTCAAGATTTGAATAAGGTCTTGCAACAGGAACCATGGGATCCCATGTTCCAGTTCCTGTTCCATTTGCACCAAATGCATCTGCATATTCTCCACTATTCGGTATTGCATAGTCTGTTGGATGATGATACCAGCCTCCACCTGATTTTTCATATTCATAAAAATCTCCATGACAAACAGCACAGAATAGGCTTATTGAATGGATATAATTTCCACCACCTGCATATTCATTATGATCAGTAGAATCATAAGTTTTCTCCCAGTCTGAATCCTCTATACCTTCAGCTCCATAAAAATTAGTGCTAGGCTGTATAAAAGTATATGGATGAGGTTCATCATCATAATAAACACTCAAGAAACGATAATATGCAGCAGGCCATGCAGTAGTATTTCCTACAACAGGGCCACTATCATCAACATGATGAGCAGCATCATGACAACAAGTGCAACCATTACATTGTCCACTATAACCTAAACTCATGCTATTCTTATGACAACAACAACAATTATCATTAAGTCCAGGTGCTGTAGAAAGGATATTATCTTGATTAGTAATACCTGGAATATTATGACCATGAGTATCATCTGTAGTTACATAATAAAAATTACCACCTGCAAGACCCTCATGTTTATTACCTGCTGCATAATAAAATCCATAACTTGGTTCAGCTGTATTATAAACAATAGGAGCTCCGGTTATAGGATCTTTCCATGTTGAAGAATCTCCTGCTGAATGACAACCTACACAGTCATTTATAGTTAACCATTTATAAGGACCACTACTTCCCCATTTAGAAGATGTTGTAGCATTTTGGCTATAATGCATTGTATGACAATTACTACATTCTCCAGAAACTTTTGCTAAAACCAAACCCTTATTCATTAAAACAAAAATAAAAATCAAAAATATATTGAAAATAATCCTCATCTTATTACCCTCTTTTTACCTTTTAATTTTATTTATAAATATTTTTTTATTTTTGTCAAGAAATTTAAAAAAATTACATAAAATTTATTTTAAAATGTTTGTTTATTATCATAAGTTGATCCATGATAATGACAACAATTACAGTTAATAGCAGATTTTTCAGAGTTACAACCACTTCCGCTTCCACCAGAATGACAACTTCCACACTTACTTGGATTATAAAGAGGACTTGTAGAGTCATTTTGATGATGAACTATATACCAATGATTTTCCTGACATGAAGAATTGATCTCTTTATCATCTTGATGACACCTATCACAAAGATTTGCTATACTTTTAGATTTAGTCTCATCGTAATCATAATTAAAACAATTCGAGTTTTCAAGTGTAGTAATAGTATTTTCAAGTTCTCTACCATTTACTGTTCTTCTAATCAAAGTTAAATTAGGTGCACCATGTGGTTCGTGACAGTCAAGGCAGGAAACTACTTTATTACCTGAAGCAGTAGAATAAGGATTTTCTAAATTTACTACCCCATCTGCAGCTCCTTTGCCATGTATTTCATTATTCCAATCAATACATCTTAGATTTCTTCCTAAAGTGGTGCTATAAATTTGAGTTGATATATCATGACAATTTGTGCAAAAAATAATATAATCAGGAGTTTTTGATGCTTGAGTTGAAGCAGTATCATTTGTGCAATCAGGCTCAAATCCGGTTTTATTATAACAATAAGGTGGCTGGTAATTGTATTTATCCATCCTTTCTGAAGTATCATCTCCCCATAAATTTCCATGATCAGATGGTAGCGAAATAGCAGTAAAAGTTGGATCTCCTGGATTTACTTTATTTCTTTTAGCAATATGAGGATTATGACAAGCTACACATGGATTAGAACCCGATGTAAAAAAATCAAAATTATTTTTAGCAAAATTCCAGATATCATATAAATTATGATATGAAGCTTGATTAAATGCATCCATAATATTGGTGGTATTCACATTTTCAGGTGCTCCTCCAAAAGTTTTACTATAGTCATAATTTGTAATTCCACCTGCACCATGACAATAAAAGCAAAAATTATTTTCTTGAAAATAAAGTCCAGTAGTTACAGTAGTATCAAAATTATTAGTAAATAGAGTAAAAGAGCCATTACCTGCATGCATTTCATGACAATGAGCACAATTACCTTGAGAATATCCAGACAATCTCTTTACTCCATAAGTGCTATTTCCGTGCGCTGATTCTTTATAAGATCCAGTTATTCCATTGCCAATAAATATTAAAATTGCCAAAATACTAAGGAAGGGCAACCATTTCATACGCAGATCCACCTAAATGTATATAACCTTTTATTTTATCATTATAAACATCAATTACAGCTATAAGATTTTTTTTATCAGAACTTGCATAAAGCCATTTTTTATAAGAAGAGTAAGATAATGCATAAAAAGGAGCTTTACCTTCTATAAACTCACTTATATTCCTCTGTCCTTTATAAAAATAAGGAATATATCCATCATCACATGTTAAATAAATTTTATCTCTTACCAAAAGACCCCTTAAAACCAAAGAGCAAACATTAAGTCTTCCTTCAAAGGAAAACAAAGGCAAAGAATAAATAGAAATTCCACCATTTACATCTGATACATAAACTTTTTCTCCATCAGTAAAAATACTTACAGCTGTTAAAAGTATATCTAAACGTTTTATTCTGTTTAATTTATCATCAAAAATATATATTGCATTTTCTGAAGAAGAGATGAAATAGCTTTGAATCTGAGGAATATAGCATATATAGCCTGGCTCAAATTCTACATATTGCAAATTTAAAATATTACCTTTTGTAAAATCAAATAAAGCTATCTTTCTATCTGATTGAGAAACAATCACACCATTTCCATTTTTATCTACATCCATAAACTCAGGCTTATTTAGGGGTGAAACTGAAAATATTCTTTCTATATTTAAAGTCTTACTATTTATAACCTTTATAGTTTTATCCTTGGAACAAAGAATATAAACTTCGGATCTATCCCAACTGGAAACTAAATATTCGGGCTTCCCTTTTATCTCTATAAAATAAATTACTCTATTTAAGGCACTATCTATTACCCATAAACCTTCATTTTCCTTATCAAGTGCTAAAAGAATTTCCTGTATCCTTGGTTTATGCCCAAAAGAATAACTCAAAGCTGGTATAAACTTTCCATTTTTAAAGCTCTGAGCTACATTCCAGTTAATAAATAAAAGTAAAATTTTTCTTTTGGTTCTTGTTAAATCTAAATAAAATTTATAAGTTTTATATTTAGGATCTATCTCTATTTTTTTTCCATTTAAACTAACTTTTTTAAAATATAAAATAAATTCCAATATATCTTTAGGAACTTCTACAAAACCTAAATAAACTTGCCCAAAATTTTTCTGAAATGTTATATTTTTTTGTTTTAACTCAACTAAATATTGAGATACCTCATCCTGAAAAATTATTTTCTCTATTTGAAGGTTTGCTTTTATATGATGAAAATTTTCCATATTGCAAAAAAGATGTATTTTTAAAGAAAAAACCAAATTAACTTTAAAAAATAAAAAAAATATTAAGAATATTAAGCTTTTTTTCATTTTCTCCCTCAGTATTTAGTCGTGTGACAGGCTAAGCATCCATTTTGATTATCAGGTATTCCAGGCCATCCCCTATAATTCCATCTTAAAATATCATCATAAGGTGTTGCATGTGCTCTATGACAGCTTATACATAGAACTATAGCATCACCATTACTTTGAAGAACTTTAGATAATACAGCTCCCTGAGTGTTTCCTACAGGAACATCTGTAAAATAATCTCCGGTAGCAGAAACTCCTAATTTGCCAGAAAAAACGGAAATATTTGGATAATTTCCATATTCTTTACTCTTAACATTATTCATATCATAATCTGTTGGATGTCTAAGCCATGGAGAAGCATAATTATTACTCTCTGTTTCATAATGAAATTTTCCATGACACTCACCACAGAGATAATTAATAGAAGCTTCGTCACCTGGATTACTATCAGAATCAGCATCTACTGCATAATAACCATTATGATCACTTGTAGAAAGAGTATATTCCCAATCATTATCTTCTGTTCCTTTTATACCAAGTAAAAATCTATAGCTTTTTGCAATTGTATCTGCCGAAGCTGTTCCATTATCGCGAGTTATATTATTATGATGAGCACCTAAAATAGCCTCTACTGGGTCTGATTTGACAGGATCTCCATGGCAACCATAAGTTCCTGCACAAGTAATTTGTTGCCCTGACCAAGAAGAACGTCCTTTTGAACCATAGTTTTCCTTAAAACCAGGAGGTTTACTTAAAGTATCCGGATTTACTATTCCTGCCACATTGTGCCCATAATTATCATTTAAAGTTATCCAGTAAAAATTTCCACCAGCTAAAGTATTTCTTTTTCCTCCAAAATTATAAATAGGTTCTGAATTTGAATATATATAAGGAGTTTTATTCATTCCATTATTAGTTCCTGTATGACAAAATACACAGTCTCCTATTAAAAGTGCTTTAAATGGACCACCGGTTTTCCAAGTTGTTAAAATCTGACCACCCTGGGAATAATGCATAGTATGACAATCTGAACAGAGTCCTGAAACTTTAGAACATGCCTGTTTATATATTAGTAAAAAGCTTATTAAAAATAAAACTATCCACACTTTAATATTGAAAAATTTCCACTCTTCCGTTTCCCTCATCTACTATTCCAATATAGTTATAATAAAGATTTCTTATTCTTATAGGACGATAAAATTTACCTACAGTCCAACCCTTTTCTCCAAACTCTTCAATTTTTGTTAAAGAGGGAAGTTTAAATATTATCACTTTGGCAAGATATCTATCCAAAATAAATAAATAGTTATCTTTAACCTCTAAGGATTTAGGTAAAATTACTTTTCCTTTTAATAAATATATTTCCCATTCTCCATCTGGTTTTAAATGATAAACTTTTTTATTTAATCTACTTAATCCCCATAAACCTTTTTTATTTATCCTAAAATCTACAAATCCTTTAAAATTCTCATCTTCTGGTTTTAATATTTTTTCTACTATTAAATTATCTTCTTTAAAACTTACTACTGCTATAGCACCTATTTCCCTATCAAGAATATACATTTTATCTTCATAAATCTGAAAAATTTCAGGACGTAGTCTTATGTTTTTGTAATTTAAAATATATTCCCTAACTTCTTTTTTAGAAAAATTGACTTTATAAAGTCCTCCAAGCTCTTTATCTATAACCCAAAGTTCATCTTCTTTTCTAAAGGCAAGATCTATAGGTCTTTTTAATTTTTCTTTTGGATTTAAAGCAACAAGTGGATTTCCTCTCAGGTCATAAGAAATAAGCCTTCCATTTCCACTATCAGCTACATAAAATTTATTTTTCTTAAAAATTACACTATGAGGATTTATTAAAGGTGTGCCATCTGGAGCATAAGATAATGAAATAACTCTTTCTATACCATAAGCAAAGGAAATATTAATTATCAAAAATAGTATTATTAATAACCCTTGTGACATTCTATACATAAAGCTTTTTCTCCACTTAATCTTAATAAATATTTATAATCTGTACCCATAGGATCATGACAGGTCATACACGAAGTAGCCTGTCCATTTCTTGGATCCCTTACTTTTTCTCCAATTGGATGAGTAAAATTAATGTGCCTTTTATGACAGCTTCCACAAAGTTTCATATCTTTATTTCTTAACATGCCTCTTACATTTGAACCATGTCCTTTATGACATACCAAACAGTTTTCCCAATCCTTATGAACATATAAAGTTTCTGCTTTTTGAATAACTGCCTCTCTATGACAATTAAGACAAACTGATTTTGCCTGTGTCTTTAATAAATATTTTTGATCTGAAAGATGAGGAGAATGGCATTCTATACAAAAGGGTTTTCCTTGAGAAGCTGGTAAGTAATGATTATAAACTCCGCTAAACTCTTTTTTTATTTTAGAATGACACCTAAAACACATATTATTTCCTTTGATATTTTCTGAATGACATTCTTTACATTTTCCTTCTTTATATGGCTTATGAGCAACTTCTTTTAAAAGCTTCCTCTTTTCTGCTCCATGAGGATTATGGCAGGTTTTACAATTTTTTCCTTTTTTAAAATAAAGATGAGAAGATGAAAGAGCAGATAAAGAATGGCAATTTAAACATATACCTTTGCTCTTCAATAAATAACTTTCATCAGAATAATGAGAAGAATGACAAGTATTACAATTACCCTGCTTAAAAGGAATATGTAAAACCTTAAAACTTGTCTTTATTTTGTGACAATCAAAACATACTTTTTTAAGAGAAGCTTTAAGAAGCACTCTCTCACCTTTATGAACATTATGACATTTTAAACACTTTCCTTTTTGTAAGGGATAATGTATTCTTTCTACTTGTTTTTGTTTTTCTAAAACCTGAGGGTGACAATAATAGCATAAATCTGGCATTTTATTAATTAAAAGCTTTGGATACTTGGAAACATGTCCTGTATGACAATTGAAACAATTTTTTAATGGCTTATGAACTTTAGAACCTTTAAACTTATTTAAAGGATGACAATCAATACAAGTTTTTATTATTAAAGCTTTGCTCCCCCTTTGCCCTAATAAAAAAAGTAAAAAAATAAAAATTAAGAATATTATTCTTTTCATTTCTCACTACCTATGACATTTTTTACAATTTCCTTGTAAGAATGCTTTATGGGCTGAACTTCCCCATAAAAATCTATCATCTTTTCCTCCATGAGGATTATGACAATTTATACATTTTTTACCTGAAAGTTTTTCATTACCGTGTTTTTTAATCAGTATATTATTTATATTATGACAGTTGATACAGATCTGTGAAGATGATATTTTAAGTAAATTGTCAAATTTTCCATAATGATAGACATGGCATTTCAAACAATCATCAGTTGGTTTATGCCAGATTTTCATTTCTCCAAGAATATCAGAATGACAGTCCAAGCAAAGCTCTTTTACTTTAGTTTTTATCATATTTTTATAATTACTTCCATGTCCTCTATGACAAACTATGCAATCTCCTTCTTTTATTGGTAAATGAATAACTTTCTGAATTTGTAATTTTTTTTCTATAGAAGTATGACACTTGAGACAAAGACTTCTTAAAGGTAAAGGGCTATGGAATGGATAGAATGAGGCATGAGGAAGATGACATTCATTACATTTGTTTTCTTTAAAAGCTGAATGAATATATTTAAATTCTTTTTGCTCAGAAAAGACATCTTTATGGCAATCTTGACAAAGACTTATCCATTCTTTTTTAAGAAGTCTTGTTTTCCCTGAATGACTATCATGGCAGACAGAACATTCCTTAGAAGCAAATGGAGTGTGCTGAGAAAAATATTTACTTTCCTCTTCCTGTTTTTTATGGCATTTAAAACATAAAAATTTTTCTTGTTTTTTTAATTGAGCTACAAAATTAGAATTATGCGGAAAATGACAAATTAAACAATTTCCTTTCTGAGACGGAGGATGAACTTTTTCATTTTTATTTATCTGAAAATGGCATTTTAAACAAAGCTTATTTTCTGCTATTTTTAATAAACTTTTTTCTTCTGAAACATGAGGCTTATGACAACTCAAACAATTTTTATTTTTTACCGGAGTATGAACGAATCCCTTTTTCTCCTGTTCTTCTTTAGTGCCATAAGAATGACATTTAACACACAAATCTTTTTCTGAAATATTTAATAAACTTTTATATTTACCTCCATGGGGCAGATGACAGCTATCACATTCTCCTTTTCCATAAGGTTCATGAATAATCTTTTGAATTTCCTTAGAATGACAATCTAAACATAATTGATTTTTTTCTTTTATAAGTTTTAGATTTTTATCTTTTAAATGACAGCTAAAACATTTTTTTTCTTCTACAGGTTTATGTAAATTTATTCTTAATAAAGCTAATTTATTAGATGAATGGGGATTGTGGCAAGATAAACATTCTGTTTTTACCTCCTGACCTAAATGAACTTCTTCAATCTTTGATTTTGAATGACATGAAAAACAAAGTTTTTCTTTTTTATTTTTTAAAAGTGCAATTTCAGAACTGGTATGTGGGTTATGGCAAGTTAAACAACCTTTATTTAAAGCTTGATGCTTCTTTTCCCCTAATATAATTTCTTTATGACATTTTAAACAAAGAGTATCAGCTTTTTCTTTTAATAATTTTACCTCTTGCGATGCATGAATTCCATGACATTTGTTACAATCCCCTTTTTTTACTGGAAAATGAATATATTTATTTTTTAATTTTTCTCCAAATTCTTTATGACATTTAAGACATAAATAAGGAGGCTGTCTCCATAAAAAAGCTCCTCTAATAAATCCATGGGGTCTGTGACAAGAAAGACACTCTTTATTTTTTACTGGAGAATGCCAAAAAGGACCTTCTTTTTTTAATCTTTCTATTATATCAGTATGACATTCTAAACAGTTTTTTCCTATCTTTTTTTCTATAGTATATCCTGATGAAACAAAAAAAATCCAGATTAATCCAAAAAGAAAAATTAAAAAACTTAATGTTTTTATTTTATTCATTTTTTAAGCTCTTTTTTGAAATAATTCTTTCTTAAGTCTTTCCCATTCTTTATAATTAATCTTCACATTATATTCTTTTTTTAAAAGTTCGTAAATTTTATTTTCCTCTTCTTTATACTTTTCTTTTTCTAGAATTTGCTTTATATGAGGTTTTAGTTTTTCATAAGTATACCCTCTATTAACTTCTTTATCAATTACTTTAATTAAATAAAATTTTCCATTTATTTTTACTTTTTTAATTTCACCTGGTTTCATAGAATTTAAAATATTTTTAACTTCTGAAGAAAATTTATTTATATCCTTTTTAACAATAAAATCTTCAAATCCAAATTCTTTTAATATACTTTCTAAAGATTTTCCTTTTTTTCTTTCTCTTTCAATTTTTTTTATTAATGATTCTTCTCCAGTTTTCACTATAATAGCTGTTACTGCTTCTGTAATTTCATAATCTTTTTTATATCTCTCATAATATTCTCTTATTTCATCTTCAGTTATTTTAATATTTGGCACAATAATATAATCAATAAAACCTCTTACCAAAAGATCTTTTTTATAAAATTCATATTGAGATTTTAGAGGTTCTTTCTTTTCATATCCTCTATTTAAAGCTTCTATATCTATTAAATTTTGCGCAATAATACTATCAATTACAAATCTTTTAAACTTTTCTATACTTTTTGGATCATTTTTATTTATAATTTTATGTCTTAATTTAGCTTCTTTACTCAATATTTTGTAAAATTTTTCTATTGTAAGAAATCTATCTTCAATTTGTAAAAGAATTTTATCCTTAATATCTTCTGATGGTTCTTTTAAGGTTATCTTTTTTAAAAGATTTTCATTTAAAATAATTTTATATTTTTTCTTTAAAGCAGATATTAATTTATCAGTAAGTTCATTTCTTTTCTTTTTTTTAAAAACTTCTTTTAGACCTTTTTTAATCTTTTCATAATCCTTTTTATTTCCTTTTTCTATTTTTTCCACACAAATTACTTTCCACATCTTTTTACATTTCAATGGACCTACTATTTGAGGCTTCTTTAATTTATAAAAAACTTCTTTCATATTTTCTGGTAAATTCCAGGGACGAACTTTCGAACTTATTTTTGTATTTTTATATTCTTCGAATACTTTTTTACAATCTTCTATAGATTTTATTTTTTCACGAAATTTTAAGGCATCTTCCTCTTTAGTAAAATAAAAAGTTTTAATAAAAAAAATCGGACTAAATTCTTTATAATAAAAGTCTTTTAAATCTTTTTCAGTTATTTTAATTTTACTTTCAACTTCATCATATTGCAGTCGAAGAAGAACCCTTGGTTTTAAAAAAAACATTAATCTTTTGTGATATATAGGGTCTTTTTCTAATCTCATTTTTTCTGCTTCTTTCAAAAATAACAACCATTTTACATAAGGATCTATATTTTTTATTAAAGGTTGCCCAGGATTACTCCAGTGTTTCCACCACCATTTGAAATCCTCGGCAGTATATTTTTCATTTCCAATCATTACTAAATAGTTTTGCTTAGCTAAAACATGAAAAGATACTAAAAATACTTCTATAAAGATTAAAAAAATTATTTTTTTCCATTTATTCATGATTTCCTCTTACATATTAATACTTTTTTTAAATCTTTTATTATATCCTTTTTTACCATTTTCTCCACTAAAGAATATAAATCGGTGATTTTTCCAAAATGTAAAATTGTTCTATAACTATCACTATCTCTTTCATAATAACTATACCAAATAAGTCTTCCCTTTTTAGTCTCTTTTACCCAAATTAAAAGCTCTATTTTAACATAATCTCCTATCTTTTGAGCTTCTAAAATTTTACCACCTATAATCCATTTCAACCCTAAAATACTTCCCAATCTTTGAATTAATTCTGGAGATAAAGCTATTTCTGGATTTTCAAAATAGCGAATTCTTTCTTCTGGAGTAAAAAAACTTTTTACTATAGAAGGATCTTTTAAAATATATCCATTTTTAGTTAATTCCACTGTAAGTATATCTTTTATTAAAAATTCAATACCAAATTCTTTAGTATTATTAATGAAAGTAAAAACTGTTCCTTCACAAAAATTATTATTTGAAGAATTTACAACTACAGAAATTTCTTTAGAAAAACAGGAGGATAAAAAAAAAGTTATCAAAATAAAAAAAAATTTAAAAATTATCTTAGAATTCATCTACCCATGTTTTAAAAGTAGGTCTTATAGGACCTTCTTCAGCTTTCTTTACTATTACAGAAACTCTTCTTAGAATCTTTTTATTTCTTAGTTCATCTTCAATTATTGCATTATAATACAAACTATCCAAATTTTTAATCTTTTTTTTATCAAGAATTATTTCTTTTTTTATTCTATTAAAAGGCTTACCTTCTTTTTTAATTTCTGCTATTTTTCCCCCATCTTTATCAAATATTTCTAAATAAACCCTAACTAAAGGAATAAAATTCTTATTTATTTCGATCTCCATAAAATCTTTTTCTTTGCTTTCATAAACTATAACCTGCGGAGTAGGAGGATCAGTTACTAATAAAACTTCTTTTTCTACTTCATTTTGATTTCCTGCTAAATCCCAGACTTTAAATTTTATTAAATAATCTCCAGGTGATAAAGTATTCATTCCACCTTTTGTATACCAAGTTAAAAAAGCTGGCAATTCTCCTGGATAACTTTCTTTTAAGATTAAAGTATTTTCATTTTTTGAATAAATTTCTATCTGCCATTTAGCTATACCATTTCCTCTACCAATAAAATTTTTTGAGGTGCCACCTCCTATTACTTTTGGAATAATCTCTAAAACATCCTTTACTAATACTTTACCTTTTTTCTTTTTAGCTCCTCTTATTACCAGATTTAAATTAGGGGGAGTATTATCTACATAATATCTACCTATAAAAATCCTTTTTGTTATTTTCCATTTATCATTCCAAGTTACTACCAAAATCACTGGATATCTACCTTCTTTTTCTGGAGCTTTCCAAAAAGCTATATAACTTCTTTCATTAGTATATTTATTTAAAGGTATCAATCTTTTTCCAATATTATCTTCTACTTCTATCCCTATAAAAGTTGGTTTTGGTCCAGAAAAAACCATTCTTACTATGCATTCAACAGTTTTACCAGGTTGAAGATATCTTGAGTTAAAAACTACTTCCTGAATATCAACAGTAGGTGTTATTTTACTTATGGATTTAAAAGGTTCTTTAAAATCAGCAAGAAGGGTTTTATAAACTTTTTCCATCATATAAGAATAATCTATTTTTTTCAAGCTAAGAAAAGAAATAAAATCTTCAGCAGAAAAACTTACACTTTTCCCCCAAGTTATTTTTCCTGTAAAAACATCAATTAATTTAACTATTATAGAAATAGCTGGTGGTTCCTTTTGTAACTTTCCAATACTTCCTAATAATACATACTGTGCATTAAAATTTTTATAAATTTCTCTTAAGAGAGTAAAGTTGATATTATAAAAATCAATTTTTCTAAATTTTATTAATAATGGTATAACTTTCTTAGGAGGTATAACTTTAAATCCTTCTTCAGAAAGTTTTTGAGCAATTTCTTTAGGAATTTCAAAATTTATACCATGATCATCTTTACTTAAATCTTCAAATGGAAAAATTACAATCTGAGCATATGCAATTTTAAAAATTAAAATAAAAAAAATATTGAAAAATAAGATTTTAAGCCATTTTTTTATCATAGCTTCCAATCTTTTAACATATCTTTTACTAATTCAAAAGCAAGCTCTACTGTGCTTTTGGATTTCAATCCAAACAATCTTGCAGGTAGACTGTATCCATTTTTTACACCCTTACACTCCCAGATAATAGCTCCTGATTTTACATCTATTAATCTTAAAGAGATTCCTATTACTGGATAGCTATAGCTTCCTTCTTTTATCTCTTCTAAATGAGTTAGACTTCCAAGAAGTAAAGCTTGAACTCCAAGTCTATCTCCTATTCTTCTAATAGTTCCTTTATCCATCCTTAAACTTTTTTCAAGTCCCTCTTCAAATACTACAAGATCAGTAATAGAAAGATCCACTACTTCAAAAATATTTTGTGATAATACCTCTGCCAATACCATTTCTCTTATAGTTGAAGCTAAACCTTCATTTCTTGTATAATTTTCAAAAGGCAAAATAGCTATTTTTCTAATATTTTGAAGGTCTATATCCCAATTAAAATAGGAAGTTTTTTGACTTTTAGTTACAGGTGCACAGAAACTTAAAAAAAATGAAATTATAATCAAAAAAATAAATTTTAAATTTCTCATCATAAATTACCTCCTCTTTTAAAATACATATTTTATCCTAAAAGACCAGGACCAATTACTTTCATCATCGCTTTCACTATAATTATAATTCCAATTTAAATTTAGTTTAGGGGATAAAGTCCAAAAAGCATTAATTCCTAAATTACTATTTTCAAAATCCTCACTATCAGAACCACTATAAGAAAGGTTTAATCTCAATTTTTCTGCTGGAGCTATATAAATAATATAAGAATAATAATATGTATGAGTATCTTCACTTTTATCATAAATTTGTGTTGTAGTAAATGAAAAATAGTCTGAAAATCTCCAGGTTAAAAAAGCTTCATGTCTTCTAAAAGTTGACTCACCTGTATCTGAAGTATCGCTTTTTCCAAAAAAATTTCTAAATTCCAAGGTAATATTAGGTCTAAGTGTTGCTAAAAAGTTAAATTGTGCAGAATAAGAAGTTGTTTCAACCCCTGTATCTAAATTTTTTAATTTAGAATATCTTTGAATTAAAACCGAAGTTAAATCAGGATAAATTTCTAAACTTTCAGAAAAAAATAAATTTTGATTTTCAGAGACAGGGGTCCCATTCTCCCAAGATTTAGTATAGGTATAACCAGAATTTAGCTTTATTGTTCTAAAAGGAATAGAAAAAATACTTATAGAGTATCCTCGAGATTTATCCTCTCTTACATCTTCTTGCTTATCTACTGTATAAAAATAAGATAAATTTGGTCTAAAATATTTATTTTCAGACCAAGAGAAATTTAAATTATAATAATACCTTTTTTTATCTGGAGTATCTTCATAATTGTAATTTTCATAACCAGATGATGTGCTTAAAAATATTTGATGAGGTAATCTTATATTCAAATTACCTGTTGTCCTATAAAAATTATTTTCTCTTTCATAATGTGCTTCTGTTTCATAATAATAACCTACAAACCTCGGATCATTTAAATTGACAGTTCCAACTACAGATGTCACTTCTAACTTAAGATAAATGTTTGGATAAGAAAGAGGAGAAGGTAGTTCATAAGGTAAAGTAACATTTGTAGCTACCAAATTCCAATTAATTTTATCTTTGCTATAATAAATATTCCATCTGGCATTAGAACCAATTTTTTCTCGAATAGAATAATCTGTATAAAAATCTATACCTTCTAAGGTTTTATCAGAAGGAAATTGCAAATAAAATACATCCCCTGCATTAAGTGTGGCATTAAAAGTTCCATTAGTAAGAGATAAAAAATATTCTACTTTATACTTACCAGTTGGACCTAATTGATATTCTGCTTCAATCTTTATTTTATAAAATTCCTGGCTTATTCCAAAATTAATATTTTTAAAACTTTTAAAATAATCTGTTCTCAAAAGAGAATAGGTATTTTTTGTTTCAGAATCTTTAATAAGATCTTCACTTTTACTAATTCTATAATCCCACATTGTTGAAAGACCTTTTAGAAAACCTTCATCAAATCTTCTGCTAATAGAAAACCCCTTACCTGTATCTACAGTTTTTATATTCTGTTTAAGTCCTCTACTCCAGTTTTTATTTTTATTCCAGTATAAATTTATATTAAATTTTTTATAAGTAGTCCTTAAATTTGAACTTAAACTCCATCCTCTAAAATTTTCACCTGTATCTAAATTATTAATTCTATAACTATAGTTTAAAGAATAGGTAAAAAGGTCATTAAATATACTGTAATATAAACTTGGAAACAAATTTTCTCTCCAAGTATCTTCTATTTCTGTTTTAGAATAATTTATACTTCCTCCGAAATTCATACGAGAAGTTAAATCTTTTGAAAAACTAAAAAAATATCCCTGAGCTTTTCTTAAAGGTGTTTCTGAAGTTTTACTAAAATCCCAGTAAGAAGAAAAATTTATAGCAAAAGCAAAAGAAAAAAACATAAAAATATAATTCCAAATAAAAAAAAAGAAAAAAAAATATCTCATTTTAAAAATCTTTTTATTTTACTGGTCGGAGAGGCGTAACAAAAGATGGAGCCCAAATTCCTTCAGTTTCTCCACTTCTCAAAATCAAAACCTGTATTCTTCTATTAAAGGAGTCTGCTACATAAATTCTCCCTTCTCTATCTATATCTACATCCATAGGTCCTTGAAACCAACCAGGAAGCCAACCTTTACCACCAAATTCTCCTAAAAACTTTCCATCTTTATAATCATAAACAAGACCACTATGCCTCATATAATCCATCACTACTATTATACCAAGTTCAGGAGAAGCTGCTATAGCTTTTGGTCTACTTAATTTGCCAAAACTTCCTCCTTTTTCACCTCCCTTAAATAGAAATTTTAATCTACTATCATAAACATAAAATCTTCCTGCCTCCTCACTTAAAAAATATACTCTACCTTTTCTATCTATATAGACATCTCTTAATGTTACCTCTTTAAGACTGGATACTACTTTATCTAAAATCTTTATTCTTTTAACTATCTTTCCAGTTTTTTTATCTAAAATTATAGCTCCTGAAAAATTATCACCTACTAAATAAAGATATTTTTTATCTACAGCTAATGATGCAACCTGAAGATTTAAAGGTTCTTTATTTAATAAAATCTCTTTTTCTATTATTCCTAAAGGATTTAATATACTAATACGAGGAGGTTTTCTATAAAAAGAACTTTGATATATATACATATAACCATCTTTATCTATATCCATAGCAACAGGACTTATTATGTTTCTTCCTTTACCCAAGGAAAAAAAAGGAACAAAATTAAAATTATAAAAAATTATTTTTGCCTTCGGCGAATCTATTACATAAAAATTAAAATGTTCTGTATCAATTTTTACATTAATAGGAAAACCTAAAAATTTTCTTACATCATCTCTATATATCACTTTTAAAGCTTCTACTTTAAAAGCGAAACTTTTAATAAATAAAAAAAATAAAAAAAGAGGGAGGAGATAAAAAACTTTTTTCATCTCCTCCCCCATAAGAAATCTAATTATTTAGAAGTGTGACAGGCAAAGCAACCACAATTAGCATTCTGACTACCAACTGTGCAACTACTATAATCCCATCTTAAAATATCATCATAAGGTGTTGCATGTGCTCTATGACAGCTTATACATAGAACTATAGCATCATCACCACCTCTAAGAACCTGGGATAATACAGCTCCGTTCTTATTTCCTACAGGAACTTCTGCGAAATAGTCACCAGTATTAGAAACTCCTAATTTACCAGAAAAAAGAGTTGTATTTGGATACTGCCCATATTCTTTACTCTTAACATTATTCATATCATAATCTGTTGGATGTCTAAGCCATGGAGAGGCATAACTATTACTTTCTGTTTCATAATGAAATTGTCCATGACATTCACCACAAAGATAATTAATGGAAGCTTCATCAGCAGGACTACCACTATCAGAATCAGCATCTATTGCATAATAACCATTGTGATCAGTTGTAGAAAGTGTTAATTCCCAATCAGGATCTTCTGTTCCCTTTATACCAAGTAAAAATCTATAGCTTTTTGCAACTGTTGAACCATCACAATTCCTTACTGTAGAATTACAAAGCTCGTTTCCATGATGAGCGCCTGAAAGAGCAGCAAATGGATCTTCTTTAGAAGGGTCTCCATGACAGCCATAAGTTCCTGCACAGGTAAGTGGTTTATCCCATGAATGATTACGACCATAAGTTCCATAATTTTGCACATATCCAGGAGGTGTATAACTATTTATATTACCATCTGGCAAAGTTGCGTCTGTTCCATTTACATTATGTCCTTTGGCATCACCACCAGACTGAATTACCCAATAAAAATTTCCACCTGCTGTAACATCATCTTGAGCTCCAAAAATATAAGTAGGTTCTTTAATCTTTGAAACAACTGTAGGAGCTTGTGGAGATCCTGAATCAGAATGACAAACTATACAATCTCCTGTTGTAAGAGCTCTGTAAAGACCACTAACCACTGCGGTCCCATTTTGAGAATTATGCATAGTATGACAATCTGAACATGCACCTTTAATTGCTTTACCTATTTTAATATTTATAAAAAAACTTAAAAACATAAAAATTAAACTATATAAAATTAAATAAATATATTTTCTATTTATCATTTTTTAAAACACCCCCCTTTTTATAGTCTCTTTAATATTAAAAATTAATAATTATTTTTAAATATGTCAATATATTCCATATTTTAATATTTTTTATTTTCCTCCTATTTTAACAGGTAAATTATGCACATCCATATGGCATTGCAAACAATTTGGAAATTTCTTAAGCATTGCTTTACTATGAGGTTGAGGATGGCATTCAGTACAGGCAGGAATGTATTTATGTTTAGGATGGCACTGCACACAGGCAACCTTTCCATGTTTGCTCTTTGTAGTAGAAATCTTGCCAAATTCTGTAGTATGACAAGCTGAACATACTTTATTAGAAGTATCCTTAGCAAATGGAGGTATATTTAAAGGAGAATGTGGAGCATGACACTTAAAACATTCTTCAACAGTCTGCCCTGCAATATGTGGTTTATGACAATCTAAACAAGATGGAATACATCCATGAGTTTTTGCATGACAATATGTGCACCCAATATCTGTATGCTTGCTATGATATTTTACAGTCTCATCCATCTCTTTCGGATGACAATCACCACAAATTTTTGTAAATTCAGCAGTTATTTTCATAGGTAGTTTTGGTGCATGAGGATTATAATGACATTTAATACAATCAGAAAATTTGTTTCCATGAAATAAAAGATGACAGGTTTCACATTTTGGCATTAATTCTTTCCAATTTTTCTTAATAGGATTATAAGCATGAAATTTTTTATGGCAAAAAGTGCACTCTAACTGATGTTTTCCTCCTGATTTTTTAATAATATTAAAATGATAAGAATGACATCTACCACATTCAACCGCAGTAAGTGGTGTTATTTTCTCTTTATATACCTCTGTTTTTTTTGGAGGAATTACCGAAAGTTGATCAGGTTTTAATTTCGCATTTTTTACATATATACCAACCAATTTAACTGGAACCACAGGTGTGGGTTTTACTTTTTTAACTTTAGGACTCTTCTTTTCTTTAGAACTTAAAGTGAAAGCATTTGACATATAAAATATAATTCCTAAAATTAAAACAAATATAAATAAAATACTTTTTGACCATTTATTCTTCATATCTTTCCCTCCTACTATGAATTATGTTATTTTTATACTTACTACAATAGAATACACTATTAATAATTAAAATGAGGACATGGCAGGAGAACTTCATTTTTCCTAGGCCATAGAGCCTTATAGAAAGTTTGTTCCCTGCCTCCCTAATCCATGATAAGTTGGTTGGGCCTTTTAAGCCCTTGTCATTATGGAGGATTGGATGGGAGACACATCTCCTGCCTTTTAACCTCAAAACCATTAAAAAGGAGGTAAAAAAGCTATGAAAAGCATCTTTGTCGGCATTGATGTTTCCAAAC
>Ga0190363_1000314_pt1 | contig 28333 bp, 22 predicted proteins | sample 48721867_MG_FD_161272 | JGI IMG/M metagenome (GOLD analysis project Ga0190363, IMG submission 161272) | Hydrothermal vent microbial mat bacterial communities from Southern Trench, Guaymas Basin, Mexico - 4872-18-6-7_MG | ecosystem: Environmental > Aquatic > Marine > Hydrothermal vents >... | reverse complement strand
TACTCCTATTTTATTTCCGAACTCTTTTAGTTTATCAGAAGGTTTCCCTTTGTAAAAAGCATTTAGCATTTTTTCAAAAAATTCAAATTCCTGAGAAAATGAATCAATAAGAGAAAACCCAGCTAATAATTCCAATATTAATCTAAGTTCCATAAAACATGCAGGTAAATTACCATATAATAAATCCATCCAAACAGCATAACTTTGAGGCATTAAAATATGATTTGAAAAAAAAGTAAAAGGAGTTTGTGTAATTTTCTTTATTTTTGAATGCATAATCTATTGCATCATTTATTAATTCTATACATTCGTTATAAGTTTCTTCTGCGTATTTACGTAAAATTTTTCATTATTTTTAATGACTTCACAAAAATCTTCAATTAATTTTTTAGCCTCTCTATTCATACCTTTTATATTATAAAATAAAAGGATAAATTTTTCTCAAGCTAAAAGTATTTTTGCTCCGTTAGAGGAATTTTTTTGAAATTTATTGCTTTAATTTTGATTATTAAAAGGAGAATATTTAACTATTTTTTTATTTTTTAATTTCCTCTTTAAATCTTTCATAATTTTCCCAAGAAGTAACTCTCTTATTCCACCTGCCGTTTCTTCTGATATTTCTACAAATTTTTTAATAGTTTTTCTTCGGCTTGTTTTCATTAACTTATGAATATTTCCAAAATATTTATCGGGTTTTAACCAACATGCGGGATGTACTAAATTGCGTGTTTCCTTCACCCACATTACCCAGTCTCTAAACTCTTTAAAAACTCCGATATTCTCAATTTTTTCTTTCATTGGTAACCATTTTAATTCTTCACTAACTTTTAAAAGATCGGTTAAGGTGAACTCTAATATAAATCCTCGTTTTCTAATATTGTTTTTTATACATTTTCGCTTCACTTTTTGATATACTTTTGTTTTTCTAACCTGTTCTGAATAAGCGAAACACATACATAGTAAGAGTGTTTCTAATATTGCACCATATAAAATCATACTTGCAATGTAACATTTATTTCTATAGCATTCTTCAACTTCTTTTACTAACTTTTCTAAAAGTTTAGAAAGATACTCTATATCGTACATTTAACCAAATCTCTCTTTCTTTTTAAAGTTTGATAACATTTCGTAAATTCTACTCTAATATTCTTTAAAAATCTGACACAAATCTGACGCATCATTTTCCTTCAAGATATAATATATTGTTTTCTTTTTTCATCAGATTTTTAAAATTAAGTACTCCATTGGAGCATTTACTCTCGCAATCTCACTATCTGTTTCAATTATATCAGAATTGATAAAATCTAACTCAAATTTTGCACAAAATTTTTTCAGCATAAGTCATCTTCCTTGCTTCATTAGGATCAGCAAAAATTACTAAAATTGGATAAATTTGTACCTTTTTATCCTCTTCCTATATCTAAAGCTAATTCTACCATCCTCTTTAATTCTGCATCGCTTGGTGGCAGAGGACGGTCTGACGATAAGTGAGAATAACGGCTCGAAAACTCGTTCAAAGTGGACAAATCTTCTAATCGACCGGCTAATTTACCAAAGCTTTCAGGTGAATTTCGAATGCGGCGGATCATGTCACCAAGATTTTTGGCCTTCTCTAATTCGATTGGGAACCGGGTGCGGAGATTATGTTCAAGGTATTTTCTAATATTTTCTGCAATTTGAGATTTATTATTCTCCGAACCTTCTTCAAGATATTTTATTAATGATTCGTAAACTTTATAATACTCATCTTGACATAGACGATAAATACTGCATTCTTCAAAAATACTATAGTTACCACAGCGTCTTAAGTGAAGTTCAATAGAGTGATCTTTATTTATTCGCTCTAGCAAATCTTTTAAAAAGACAGGGTCATGTGATAAGACGATAAGCTGAGCACATTCATTGGCAAGTTGTACCAATTCTTCAAGTGTAGCTCGTCTTCTAGCAATATCCAAACTTGATATAGGATCATCAATAATTACGATACGTTGGCTTCGATCTGGGTCTAACTTCAACCGAGACAAAAAGAAAGCAAGTGCCAAAGTTTTTCTATCGCCTGAGCTCAAAGTGGTACTAAAAGCTCGACCTGCTTGAGATGTAACCGAAATTGTTTCTCCCATTATTTCTAGACCATATTCCGTTCTTGGGGTACCCCCTACATGTGCGATTTCAATTTTACTTATCTTAAACCCGGTATTAAACCTCCACAAAATGCTATTTATTTGATCTTTATAGTCTCGTAATAACTGTTCCATATATATATTTAGTTCTTTACGTTTCTCTCTCTTACAACTCTCGAGTCTTGATTTGTGTTCTTGAAGTTTAAGATATTCTGCACAATAATCTTCAACTTCTGATTGAAATCTTCTTTTCTTTGCTTCGAGTCTATTTATCTCTGCTTGCAAATCCTCTTTATTAATTGTTTCTAAAGAATCTATAAATTGGCTAATTAGGTTGCGAACTTTCGTAATTACTTCATTGTAACTTTCTATTTTTGACTGCATAGCTGTATATTCTTCGGCAGCAAGATATAAGTCTTCAGGTATTGATATCTTGGATAGGGGAGCTGACAATTTCTGTTTTAAAATATTCACCACTTTGTTCCGAAGAGAAATAAATGTCAATTTTATTTCATTTAAATAAAGCTTTTCAGGAAATTTAAAATCTGGTCTATCTGCCCACGCACCTTCGGCATTTTCATTTGATTTGAGATTACTTTCAATTGATGCCCATATATCTTCTCCAAAGTCTTTCTTAATTTTTTCTAATGCTTCTTCAATTTTGCGCTTGAAGTTGTCGTAAGCCTCAGTAAAATATTGCTTATAAGCCTTAATAAGATCTGAGCCCCCAAAATCTTGTCCACAAAAGGGACATCCTGTGGTCTTCTCCAAATAACCGAGACCTTGTCGAAGCCATTTTTCTCCATAGGCATCGAGATTTCTTGTTATGTGCTCTTTAACTTTTCTTTCAGCTTCTTCAGCAACTGTTTCTAGTGAACTTGCAAGCAAATTCTCAAGCCAAACAATATCCAAATCAGGTAGACAAATGGGTTTAGGAAGTGGTCTCCTACGAATCGTTTCAATATTTTCTGCATCTCGTAACTTCTGCTGTATTTTCTCTAATTTTATATCCACATCTGGATCTTGTTGGAGATAAACAAATTCTTCAAAAGAAAACGGACCTCTATGTTGAGAGATAAATCTTTTTAATTCTCTTAGTCTGTTATTGATTTGATTTATATTTTCGTTAATTTCATCTATTTCGTCTTTTAAGCGAACCCCTTGTTCACCAAGAGCAAATTCAAGAAGATTTTCCCTATGAACTGGTTCAATACGACTTCCAACACATACATTTTTTTCTATAAACCATTCATCGAAAACCAAAATATTTGGACATAACTTCGTCCACTGTCCATCACAAAATTCAAAGCTATGACCCTGTATTCGAAAATGTACTTCTGGTGTGTAAGAGCCACCAAAAGTTTTTTTCTCCTGTATAAGGTGCACTTCACCACAAGATAAAGAATGACAAATAGCGGCGAAGGTAGATTTTCCTCGTCCGTTCTCAGCGTAAATAAGAGTTACAGGTTTCAGTTGAATGGCTCCAGAAGGTAAAGGTTCGTGAAGCAATCCAATCCCACAAAGCTTCACGATTTTTTCGATCATTATACTTTACCCTCCGCATATTATAATATCATTTTACCACCCTTCTAACAGTGAGACCGGAATTAGGCCCTGGTGGCAACCCAAATGCAGGTTCAACTCCTAGATTTTTACGAAGATCTTCAAGAAGTTGCTGTGCCGGAAGACGTCGCCCAATCATCAATTCTGATTCCATGCGAGGATTCCGAACCTCTTTGCCTCGATAAACCTCTACTTCTGTTCCCCCGTCAGCCAATACTGCTCTACAAAGTCCTCGAATATAAAATCGATTGAATTCCCCTTCTGCCAATGTTTCGGGAGCAGTACGAGGGACTTTTACAGTAACTATTCCTTTACGAGTCCGACGTTGTTCGGTTTTTTTTAAGAGTTTTCGTGAACGTAGTTGTTCAGCAAGCCAATTATCATCGTAATTACGAAATGCCTCACGCAGTAGATCAGGCCATATACGAACCCCTTCTTCAGTGAGTCTAGGACTAATGTAAAGTTTAGCAGTGGTTATATCTAATTCAAGTTCTTCAAGCATGTACAGTCGGACTTTGTCATCTAAACTTTCATAGTGCATTCCCATAATTTACCTCCTTTTAAATAAAATTTTTTTACTAATTCTGCTACAGCTGAGTAAACTTCTTTTCTTTCTTTCCTCGGTTAAGCCGAGGGCATCAAAAATAACCTCATTAAAAATTTGTGCTCAAAAATTATTCATTGCATATTCTTTACATCTAAGAATAATAATTTGCCAGCCTTCTTTGGCTAAATGGTTTAAAATATCTAAAGTATTTCTCTCTCGCTCCTTATCAAAATAAGCAAATGCCTCATCAAAAATTAAAAAAGCTTTTGACTTATAAAAACACTGAATTAAAGCAAGTCTTGCTGAAAGAAGAAGCTGAATTTTTGTGCCATCAGAAAGCTTATCAATGGGGAAAATTGTCCCATCTTTTCTTTCTGCCTCCCAGTTTTTTTCAAACTCGTCATGTTTAAAAAATAAATTCCCTGCAGAAAAGCAAACATTTTTATATTTTCCTCCTGTAATTTTAGCAAAATAAAAAGATGTTTTTTTCTCAAACTCTTTAAGCCACTTTTCCTGAAGTCTTTGGGAAAGCTCATCCATTATTTCCCTGCTATAAAAAAGAACTTCCCTTACTATTTTTAACTTAAAAAGTTTCTCCTCCAATTCCTTTTTTTCTAAATAAAGATCTTCAACTTTCTCCTTATCTGGCACTTTTTCAAGTCTTCCTCTATATTCACTTTCCTTTATCTTAAGCTCCACAACATCTTCAGAAACTTTTTTTACCTCTTCTTCCAGTTCTTTTATTTCTTCTTTCAGTTTTTCAAGATTTTCGGCTTCTTCCTTAGCTTTTTCAATTTCTTCAAGTGTAAACTTCATTTCCTTAAGCTCCTCTTCAAGAGACTCTTTTTCCTTTTTCTTTTGGTCTATTTCTTTCTCTATTCCACCAATAGCTGTAGCTAATTGTGTATCCCTTTTAATTAAATCTTTTATTTCACCCTCAAGTTCTTCTGCTTTCTTTTTAAAACTTTCTATCAATTCTTTAAAATTATCTATTTTTTTCTCTAATCCTTCCAGCTTTTCAATTTCCTCCTCCACTGCCTTTTTCTTCTCCGCAAGGTTTTCTAAGTCTTTCATTTCCTCTCCAGAATATTTTGCAAGAAGGTTCTCTCTTTCCTTAGCTCGCTCATGAAGAATTTTAAGATTTTCCAGATCTCCGTAAGTTTTTTTAAGCTCTGCCACTTTCTTTTCTATTTCTTTCAATTCAATAGTGGGGAACACCTCCATTGCCAGGTCTTTATATTTAACCTCTGCCTTTCCTTTAAAAATCACTTCTTCTTCAGCAAAAAGGGATTTTTCTTCATCCTCAATAATTACTTTTACTTCTTCTTCTGCTTGTTTTATCCGAATTATCCCCTGAGAAAAATTTTCTAAAAGTTTTTCATAATTTTGCCATTCATATAAATCTTGGTAAAGGTTTTCACTTGAAATATTTTTAAAATTCCCAAGATTTTCTTCAAGTTCTTTTATTTTCTTGAAATCTTTTATTTTTTGATCGACTTTTTCCAACTCCTTTCTCTTAACAGGAAGATTTTTTATCTGCTCTTTATACCGAACTCTTTCCTGCCCCTTATTACTTAGTTCCTCTCTTATCTTATCAAGATTGTCCTTTTTATTTTGTATTTCTTTCTCTAATTCCACTTTCTTATTCTTTTTTTGTTTATACTCATCTTTAAGCTTCCCAATTTCCTTTTCAAGTTTTTCCTTTTTTGCAAGAAGAAAAATTCTTTTCTTTTTCTCAAGTTGATTCTCAAGCTCTGTTTTTTCTTTTTTCTTTTTTTCAAGCTCTTTTGAAATTTTTTCATGCTCCCCTTTATCCCTCTCATAGTTCTCAAGTTCTTTTTTCTTTTCTTCAAGTTCTTTACTCACCCTTTCAAGTCCTTTTCTTATTTCTTCTTCTTTATATCCAAGAAAGGTTCGTTTAAGAAAATATGCTCCTTCCTGTTTGCGAAGAAATTTTTCATCAAGCCAAGTTTTTACTTTCCTTATAGCTTCAAGCCCAAGTACAGAGTCAAAAAGTTCTTTCAATCCACTTTTTACATCAGTTCTTGAAATCTCTTTTTCTCTGATTATCAAAAGATTTTCCACAACAGAAGAAATAAAGTTATATCCTTTTTTTTCAAAAAATCTTTTTATAACTAAATCGCTTGAAAGTTCTGTCCCGTCCTTTCCTCTAAGACTTAATCTGTTTTCCTGAGCGTTAATCTTTAATTCGTATTCCACCCCACCTATTTCAAACTCAAGAGTAATTACAGGTTCAATATCTTTCCCAGTAGTAATTCGTTTTTTTAAATTTTCAGGAGAAAGTTTAAAAGTGTCTATAATTCCCTGAACTAATGTAGTTTTTCCGCTTTCATTTGGAGCTACCAACAAAAAGGGATTTTCTTTAAATTCAAACTCTTTATTTTCAAGCACTCCATAATTAGTAAACCTTATCTTCTTAAGCCTCATTTCCGTTCCTTTCTGTTAAATTTCATACTTTTTTATAAGAAACTGAACAAACTCGTTAAGGAAAAGTTCTTTAAACTGAAGGGCATAAAGAAGTGTTTCTCTCACTTCTTCTTTTAGTGTGTCTGGGATTTTTTCCTTTATTAGCTCCTCTAAAGCATTTATAAATATAAGCTTTTCTTCCTTAATTTCTGCTTTTTCAAAAATGGTGATGCAGTCTCCCCACTTTTCTACAAGTTCCTTGATTTCTGGGTTAAATCTTTCAAGATAGGCAGAAATTTTTACCTTGCAGAGGGGAAAATTAAGATTTTTTAAAAATTCTAAATCCTTTTCATGAAGAATTTTTAGATGAAGAAACTGAGGAGCATCTTCAAAAATCCGATAAGTAACCTTTGGAATTGTTCCTTTTTCTATTTCCGCTTTTATATAACCACTTTTTGCATCTATAAAGGGCTGATATTCAAACTGTATAAAAGCTCCACTATAATAGGCATTAGGAGCAACTTGTTTAAATGTATGATAATGTCCAAGAGCGATATAGTCGTATTTTTGAACTATTTCGGAAGATAGCGAAATTTCTTCAAACTCTTTTCTTTCTCCATAAGCTCCATGCATAATAGCAACATGAAAATCAGCAGAGTGATTTAACCTTTCAGGCGGAAGTCCGAAAAACCCTGCATAAAAACATACCTTTTCTTTTTCAAAAAATTCTTCTGGTTTTTCTGGAGTAAGAAGTTTTATGTGAGGGTATGAAGAAAAAAATTTTTGAATTTCATAGCGTTTATAAATAGAATCTTCTGCCCAGGCATCATGTCCAGAGACTTCTGCGAAATGTCCCCTTCCGCCTCCAGGAATGAGAACAAAGTTAATAGTTGAGCAATTTGCAAGAAGTTCAAAAAACCACCGAACTTCAGATGTAGGAAGGGAATTTGTATGAAATACATCTCCAGCAAAAAGTATGAATTTTACTCCCTCTTTTTCTGCCTCGGAAAGAAGAGCTGAAAGTTTTTCTTTAACAAGCCTCGTATGAGAATCCTTAACCCCGATATGAAGATCTGCAAGATGATACAATTTCATCTTACTGCTTTTAAACTACATTTTAACAAGTTCTTCCCATTTTGGGTATTTCTTAAAAATTTCTTGAGTTTTTAAATCCCCGTAATTACTTAATTATTTTTAATATTTAAAAATAAGGTTTTCAATAATATCAATTTTGCTTTATTTTAATTTCAGGCAATACATTACTAAATTCTTCGTCTATTAAACTAATTTGAGTTTTAATTATTCTTCTCATTTCTAAAGCAGGTTTTAAACAAAATGTTTCAAATTCTTTTTTACTAATGTCCTCTCTCTTATATACATGAGGGAAAAGCAGTTTTAGATAACCTGTGCATATTTTTACTATAGCTTTAGTATCTCTCGTATCTGCGTTTTTAGGTATATCTAACAAAGAATCAACTACCTTAGCAAAATCCGGAATTGTTCTTAATTTATGTAATATTTCAGAAAAATATTCTACATTTAATGCATAACCTTCCAATTTTAGATCTTCCCTCATTCGAGGTAATTTCCACCCTTTAATAAAGCCATGAAATCTATCTAACAATGCAGAATCTCGGAAAAAAGAAGGTAAATTAATAAAATACTTATTATATATAGGTTTCATATCTTTAGTCAAAGGAATATTTCCTAATAACATAAATCCAGCAGAAGAAACTCCTTTATAGTTCGCCACAGAAAAATTTCCCAATTCCAAATAATTTTTTAAAGCTCCTTGTAATTCACTTGGATCTGTAAATTTTATAGTCTCAATTTCATCTAAAACTACAAAATCATAGCGGGTTATTATGCCAGGAGTTGAACGGGCTACATCGTAAAGCAACTTTGCCCTTGAAACAACACCACCATTTATAACCCAACCATATTTACTTAAATTATTGTAGGTATAAGACTTACCTGTTCCTTTAGGTGCGAGTTCTATCATGTTTAAGTTTGGTTCAACAAAAACGAGAAGACGAGCTAGAAATAATAACTTTTGAGAAAGTGATTCGAAACCATCAGGGTTGTATTCCATAGAACGTATTAAAAGGTCTATCCATTCTTCTAAAGAAAATTCTCTTCGTTTCTCCCTGAAATACTCTACATCTACTTCATAAGGTTTAAACGGTTTATAGTCTACTATTTCTATTGCTCCTTTCTGTTTTCCTTCAGGCGGAATATAAACTAATTTAATAACACCCCAAACTTCTCCTCCTTTTAATTCCGGGAACTTTTTAGCAATATATTGAGGAATCCTACCTTCATTGAGTTTTATACCAATATCTGGTATAGAAAATCTCAATATCCCTGACTTTATATCTGGCTCTATTACAATTCTTGCAAGTAATGTGACCTCATTTAAATCGTTTAAAAGAGTTCCTTTTATTTTGCTCCTTTTATGTGCAATATGAGTATTCAAAAAAAGTTTTAAAGTATCCACATCCAAATTTCCATACTCATCTGTAAACTTCCTTAGTATCCAATCTTTAACAAAAGAAGGTAGATTATATCCAGAGAATACTCTATACTCCTTTGGGCTTTTGAATACAGATTCTTCTGGAAATACCCCTTTTATTTTTTTATCTAACTCATTCATAGAAGATCCCTTTCTTTAAATCCTCCTCTGATAGTTACCTTTATTTGATAGTCTATATCTCCTATCTTCAATATTATCGTGTACGTCCCAACTTTTAAGCCTTTTAAATCTATCTTGTAGACATTATTCTCTTTCTCGTATGATACATTCAATGACCGCTCATTGAAAAAAGCTTCAGGAATATACAAAGGTTGTGGGTGTATTTTAAATTGAACTACCGGATTGGTTATCCAAACTTCAGAATTAATAACTTCAATTTTATATTTGATTTTATCTTTCTCAGTTTCTATTATAATATAAGGTACTAAAACCTCTTCGGGAGCAGCTCCTCCATGAACCTCTCTATAAGGAGTATTATTTAATGAAACATGTTTCAATGCTACAAGAGTTTTTCTACCCCGACAATTTCCTTCATCAACGTTCCACACAATAAAATACTCATCATCCTTGTAATCTACCCCGTCAATCCACATACATCTCCCCTCATGTTCGGCATTTTGCAAATCAAGTCTTTTAAAGTTACCAAAATCTTTCAAACACAAAAAACTGAATCCATGATCAGAAACAATACCAATTTTGTTATATGGCATTTCAATAATTTTTTTTACGATTTTTTCTATAAGTTCAATTTCTTTGATTAGGTCGTTTGGATATTTATATGGTTTTTGATTGTGGATGTATTTATCTAAATCTTCAATTTTTTCAAGTTCATAGTTATTGCATTCTGTAGTACTTGGCAAATTGACTCGCGTAAGCATTATCTTTTTTATAACTCTTCTGTTCTCTTTACCATACTTATTGAGTAGATGAACTATTAAAGGAAACCATTCTGCTCCTAACCCATCTACCCACACATATTTAATATTCTCTTCTATTTTTGCTTTAGGCAGTGAATAATACCACTTTGAAAAAGTAGACTTGTTTTTATTTTTATTATTAATTAGTTCTTCTATTTTTGGCGATTTAGTATGCTTTACTTTTGAATAGTTATACTCCTTAAAATATTCGAGTATCCAATTATCCACTTCATTATCAGGCTTTATTAGGTCCCAATCTAAATAATAGGCTAATTCTGGATAAATCTTTTTTAAATTAGGAAGGAGTCTTTGAATTTCTTGGATGTCAACATTTTTAAGTTCAGAAATTAGGTATTTCCTCTCAGTAAATGTTATGTTAGTTAGATATTCAAGCTTTTTCTTTAATGGGTAATTTTTTATATTGTCAAGTGCATTGGCAAGTTTTCTTTCTACAAATTGAGCTGAGAAGTTAGGATTCTTGTGTATAAGGTTTAAAAATTCTTTCCTCTCGGAAAAAACATCTTTAGTTAACGTTTCAAAAGGTAAGTGAAATATTTCTAACCATAACTTTTCTATCAAATCCTTCTCTTTTAATTCCCTCAATCTTTTGAAACATTTATATAAATAGGAAAATTTAAACTTATCTAAAGCTAAGAAAAGGTTTTTAATTAGCCATTTTTCATAAAATTCTTTGGTTTCCAAATAGAGAGTAAGAAAGTTTTTGGGTGTTAATCTTTCTATACTTCTAAAATTAAAATGTCTCAAAAATATGTTCTCTATGGTTAGTCCTTTCTCATTATATCTGCCTACCTCCTTTATAAGTTCGTTCCAAAACTCTACTTCATTCTCTTTAAGCTCTATCGGAACCTTGATTCCAAAAATCTCTTCAAGAAATTCTTTTTGATTTAAAATCTCTCTCAACTCAAATGCTTGATCTGGGAGAAAATTTTTATAAAAATATGACAAAGGTTTAGACAGGGACAAAATTCCTTTCACATTTTCCCTTTTCCAAACACTTAGCCATTCTTCAGTAGTAGATATTACTGCAAGATTTTTTAAGGAAATATTCTTATAATCTAAATCAAAATTTATTTGATATATAGTTATTTTTTGAGAAGAGGTTTCTAACTTCCAAACCGGTGCCCATTCTTCCTTTCTGTAAAAATTAATCCAGAATTCTTGTTCAAATCTTTCCCACAAACCAATTAAGGGTACATAAATTCTTATATTGTTTTGCTTTTCAATTTCAGTTAGGCTTTTTAAGGTTCTATAAAAATCTTCTTTACCTTGAAATCTCAGAAATTCCGAAAGTGGTACCACAACAGCATTGTTAGGTATTTCCTTAATCCAATTTACTATCTCATCAGTTGTTAACCATTGATTTTTATCGAATAAGAGTTCCGTTATTTCTCTACTTTCAATATTACAATTTTTAATTAGATATCTAATAATTTCTCGTAATTCTTTAAAAGAATTGACGAAGATGAATCTTATTGGAAACCTTTTGTCAGAGATCCTTTTAGAGTATCTGTCTTGCTTTATTCTATCGTATAACTCTTCAAGAGAATGGAATTTTTCTACCCCCATTAAACTCCCTTCAGATACTTTTCAATTGTTTCTATAATCTCAGGGTGTTCGTCTATCAGTTTAATTAAAATTACTCTGAGCTTCTCTGCAGAATAGTTCTCAATTTGTTGTTTAATGTTTTTCTTCTTTTTTTTAAATATGGTAAAGGGAGATTCATCATACTGAGAAGTAGACATTTTAGTTTCATCACTCACCTTTGTTTGTTTCAATTCTTTAATTTGGTTTTTGAGTTTCTTAGTATACCAATCTTTAACCTTTTCTCTAACTCTATCTTCTGTCCAAGAAGCAACTTCTTCCTGCATATTTTTTCTAATATACTCTATAACCTCTTCTATATCTGCGGATGAAATTTCAACTCCTTCAATACTTTCCAACCACTTTTTAAACAATTCCTTCGAATTTTCTCGGTCTATTAAAATGTCAAGATCATACCTTACTTTCTCTATAGCATTTAAGTAATCCCTTATCTTTTCATACGTAAGCTCCCTATCAATTGATTGAACGAGTTCAAAAATAGCATCTATAGCTTTCATGGTATTTTCATTAATATTCTCTGTGTATTTGAATGCCCATATTGGAAAGCCTTGCTTTTTAACCCATTCTCTTACCTTCCATCTTGCATCATTCAAACTTCTAACATCCTCAAGTTTAAATAAATCTTTCAAAATCTCAATAAGTTTTTCTTCATCTTCTGTTCCAAAACGAACTTCCAATTTTTCTCTATGCTTTTCTTTTTCCCAGTAATCAAACAAAGTTAATATTTTATCTCTCATTACCTCTTTTTGAATTGGTATTCCTGTTCCAGCTTCAAAAAGTTTACCAATATATTCTCTCATTAAAAAGCCAATTGCTGCCATATTAACCATATTAGGGTACAATCCATAAGGTGGTTTGGTTAGGAATCTTAGAGCATCTCCTAAATTAAATACTCCGCTATCTTTTTCTTTTTCAAAGACTTTTCTTATTTCTAAATACATCTTTTTCAGGGGATGGTTTTCAAAAATGTCATCTTTTATTTTTAAATTTATATCTACAATGTATTCCCCATTGTTGTCTTTAATAATCTCTTGTAGATATCTTTCTGGACCTTTAGATGTCTTTTCTTCTATATCCTTTCTGCTATTGGCGAATAAAAATATTTCAGCAGAGGTTTTAGATCGTTTGTATGTCCAAATATTCCTGTTTTCTTGTGTTTTCTCTATATTTTCTAAACCATAAGAAAATATCTTCCTAGACAATTCCTCGTTTATCTTTCTGCTAAACTGACTCATTAATTCCTTACCACCTTCATTCTGCAAGAACCATTCAATGTATCTAGATTTTACTTGATTAATCCAGTCATCAATAATTTTCTTTGCATATTCCTCGTTTATATTTCGCTCTTCTGAGTAATTATGCTTATCTGCAACTGCTGCCCTTGCTTTGTATTCTACGAATCTATTAAATGTTTTGTCATCTAGGACTACTTCAGATACGACAAAAATTATATTTCTGAAGTCATCCTCGTTGGAAATCTTTTTTAACACATTTTTTATTTGTTGTAATTCTTGTTCACTTTTTCCCAAAAACAAACATAGATGGATTGTATAATCTTTTTTAAAGGCTTTTTCTATTTTTTTCCTTATTAGATGCTCATTTAAACTAGCATCCATTGTTATGAATTCAACATCTCTATTTACAGAAGCACTAATGATATCTCGTAGTTCCCTTTCTTGCTTATTATTTAGTATTCTGTCTATTGTATTATATTCACTTTTTATCTTATTCTTTTCGGTTTCAACTTCTCTTAATGGTAGACCTGAGCTTGTAATTAAGTATAAGTTATATGGTGTTTTATTGATTATTTGCTTGTCATCAATGAATGATAGAATGCTAGTTAAATCTTTCTGATCAATAGCACCAGCAAAAAGATTAATTATATTCTTCTCAGAAGGAACAACAAGAGAAGATTCCTCAACTTCCACAAATCTGTAAAGAAGGTTTAGTAGAAGAACACCTTTAAATACAGACAAATATTTATCACCTTTCTCCTCTAAGACATCCTTATAGAGCTTAAATTTTTCTAGTACAGCATGAACTTTCTCACTCTCCATCCTTTCAAATTCTTCATAGAAAAAGTCCCAGAGATAATCCGCTGTCAAAAATACTTTTCCATTCTCTCTTGGATTTTCTTTTATGAATTTCTTAAAACTAGTTTCCACTCCTGCCTTACCATAAAGGAATTCGAATATACTCCTTTCTGTAGAACCAATATTTCTTGCTATAAAAGTTGCCAAATATGCGGTATATGGGTGGATTGGAAAAAGATTTTCCAAGGACTTTTGAACTTGTGTTCCTTCGCCTTCAGTAATTTCTTTTATTAGAGATTTAACCGAATCTATATATTTATTTTTAATCTCTGTAAATTTGTACATATTCTTTTTCTTAATAGCGGCGTTGATAATGTGGTAAGTGGTTATAGGCTCCATTGAATAATCCAATACTTTAAATCTTCCAAGAACTTTTTCTACATCATCTCTTGAAATATTTGTCCGGTAGGGTTTTCTATGAGCGACAACAAACAAATAAACACCTTTATTGATAGATAATTCTGCTATATTTTGCAATTCTGTCAATAATAGACCAGATTTAGGCAATTCCAAAATTCCAGTGAATTCATCCCAATAAATTACCAAATAATCTGCAATTCTTTTATTTTTTAGTTCATTTTTTACCTCTACCAACCAGTTTGCAATATTTTCAGTAGAGAAATGAATACCTTTTTGTGAAAGTATGCCTTCTATTTTGGTTAATATATTGATATTCCCTTGTTGAAGCTTAGAAATTATATCTTCTTTGGTTCCATAAACTTCTAACTCTGTTCCCTTGAAAACTTTCTCCCAATTTATCTCATCACTTTTTAATTTTGTAATCATTTTATCAAAATCAGTTTTTGTAACGAGTTCAATCCCCTCTTTCTTTAAGGCATTTTTTACCGATCTTTCAAGTACCAATGCAAAAGTTCTATTATCAATAATTGAGGACGTTCCCTTTAAAACAAATGGAAAAACCCTCTTATTTTTACGGAAATTTTCTATTTTAAATTTTATTTGTTCTTCCAGATTTTCAATGAAGTCATTTATCTCATTAAGATCATCAAAAAGAAGATGCTTTACAACGGCAGTTGCGTGGCTTTTTCCGGTGCCATAAGCTCCCTGAAGCCATATTGATTTTCTTTCTTCGGGTTTACTACTTTCAAGCGAATTTATCATTTCAGAGAGTACTTTATACCACTTTTCGTTAGGAATAAATGTTTTCCAGTATGTTCCAATTTCATTTTCTAAATCATAAACAGGTTGAAAGTAATCATTCAATCCTATAATTTCATCATACCTCATTTTAACCTCGCCTCCGTAATTTTTACTATATCCAAAGATGAAAGGTCATCCCTCAAACGAATATTATCCAAGTCTGCAACTAAATCCACCTTTAGGATTTGCTCTTTATCTTCCTGAAGACCTCTTAAGATTCTTTCCAACCTATCTCTTGAAATCCCAAATAATTTATATGGTCCTCCTTTAAATTTTTTGCTGTACAATTCCGATATGGTGAAGTCTCTTCTTCCTATATGTTCTGCTGACTTATAAAGGCTGTATGCAACTGCCAATGAATGAATATTATCTGTACCAATTTTCCTAACATATCTTTCTCTTCCTATTTTTTCAATAACGCCTATTTTTAATTCGTATCCAATAGGTGAACAATCAAAGAGATTAAAGAGCGATGAGATAGCATTTTTAGCGGTTTTTTCTTTAGCGTTGCTATCATCTTCTACTAATTTTATTACTAAATCTTTTCCTGAAATCCTTGTGCCCCAATCGAAGGTATTTAGATACCATTTTATCAGATTCACATTGTAATATAGGTTTGTCCATACGATTTCCCATATTAGTAGTTCATCATTTATAATTTTTGAAAGCAATTTTGCAATAGCAGTCGGTTTATTATTTTTGTCTAAAAGTTCACTTTCTCGAAGCCAAGTCTTCAAAGACTCTATTTGGCGATTTCCAAGATTAGTTTTTGAAAACCAATCATTTAGATTTTGTAAGAAAAAAATTAACCAATCCCTCCTCAATCCAAAATTCTGAAATTTGCTTGTAGCGATTCTATCTCTTTTCATAGGTTTTTCACCCCCATATGTTGTAAGTGATTTTGCAGCTAAACAACCTTTTTCAGCGAAATTTAAGCAGTTTCCACAGTGAATACATAAATCTGTATTTATTTTGACAGATGAATTTATCGTTAATGCTTCTGTAGGGCATTCTTCAGCACAAGCCCCACAATGAACACAATAGGTAGTTTTGTATAATATTTTTTTTATCATTTCTTTTGTAACAGGATTTAGACCTGTGTTTATGCAAATTTTTAGATTTTCTTCTTTCTTATTTATAATGAATGGAAGAGTTTCATTTCCTACCTTTATTTCACCCATTATTTTATTTTTTGACTCTACTTTATAATGTAAATCTCCAACAGTCTTAAGCCACTCTAATATATTCTCTTTAGGTTTCTTTAGTGTTGCCTTTATATTATTACCCTCAAAAGAGAAAAGTAATGTCGTACCATTATTATCTATACCTCTTCCCCCTGCTCTTTTCTTCCATTGTTCGTCTGTTATGAATGTAGTAATATCTGAATTCGATAAGCCTAGAACTTTCCCATATTCATAAATTACATTTATAAATTTCTTCAACATATTTTTCTGTATTTTATATAAAATATGCTCATTCCACGATGATGCAAAAGGACATAAACTGCAACCAATTCTATCAAGACCAAATCGATAACCTTTGTTAATATTTAGTTTCCTTAGGAATAAATAAAGAAACACTTCTGTACTGCTCCAATTATGGATGACCTCCGCATTTATTTGATAAAAATGTTTAATGTTTCTTCTTATTCTCTCATACCTTGATCTTATAGCACTTTCATCAGATCTGACACCTTCAAAAACTAATATTTTTATAAGAGAATCATAATTTCCGTTTTCTTTTAAAATGTTTTTTAGAGCTTTATGAAATGGTGCTGTTTTCGTAACTGTACAACACCACCTTTGTTTTATACTCGGTGGCCCCAATTCTTTCCAGAACTCTATTGCTGGTTTTGGTGGCTTTGCTACATAAAATTTTAATCCAAGATATCGTTTCGTATATTCTTCTTTAGTTTTTTCTACATTCTCATACGTATACGAAATTTCCATTGTGGTGTCTGAAAAGATGACTACTAAATCATCAGGAGGGATAACTCTTGTTACAAGGTCTAATACGACCTGTGAATCCTTTCCTCCACTGTAAGACATAGCAAATAAGTACCCCTTCTTTTTATAAACTTTATATGTGTGCTCTATAAAATCCAAAGCTTCATTCTCCAGCACAAATAGAGCTTCTTTATTCTTTTCAATCACTTCCTTAATATCTATTGGTTCCAACTTGAGGTTTTGCCCTTTTTCTGTGAGTACTATTTTAGGGGGTTCAAATATGTTGCCTCCTTTAGCTTCGGCTACAGGCTCTCCTTTATAGTAATACTTTCTTCCAATAGCCCAAAGTAATGGTTCTTGAACTTTGGGGTAATCCCAAAATTTATTTAAACCTAAAAGCTCTAATTCTTCAAAAAATACAGGACGAGGAGGAGGGATACTTTCTAAATGATCTATACTTTTTTTTAATAAAACACCATTTAATTTTTTATCCCAAATAATTTTAAACATCTAATTTTTTTATTTAAAAAATTTAAATCTAAAATTTTAAATATATCTCCTTTTAATTTTTTTTCTTCGTTAAAGTTTTTAGAGTTTTATATAAATTATCTTAAAAGCAAAAAATATCAAAAATATTCCAACTAAAAATAATTTTAAATTTTTTCTTCTACTATTTCAAATAATAATTATAAAAAAGAACTTTTTAAAGAAAAGTTAAAAAAATAAAAAAATCTTTTTAAATTAAATAAAAAAATATTGTGAAACATATTACAGTGAAACATATTACAATTAGTTTTTTTATCCCTATGAACAGTGAAACAATAACTGCCTAACCCTGATAAAATTCTAAGTTTTTGTTGTTTTATATTTTTGAAACAACTATGAAACAAAGTGAAACAGAATAAAACAAACAAAATAGTATGTCTTCTAAGCAAAGTGTAATCAAGCTTCAAGATGTCCTTTTAGGATTTTCTAATTTTTGAACATTTTTAAAAAATTGAAAAAACTAAGTTAGTTTTGAATTTTTTGGTTTAAAAAAAATGAAAAAGATGAAAAGTTTTGATTTTAAAAATTTGTTAAGAGAGAAATAAAGAGATAAAAGATTTTTAAAACTAAATCAGCTCTTTATAAAGTTAAAAAAAACTTTTTTTGAATTAAAAGATTTTTTTAAATTTTTTTCAAAAATTAATTTTTATAAGCCTTCTAAAAAACAACTTTTTTGATCATTTTTTACATTTAAAAGAGATTTAAAACATATTTATTAGAAAATCAAGTTTTTCCCACTTTTAAAGAGTGATTTCAAAATGAAAAATTTTTTCTTTTAATCAAATTTTGTTTATGTATTTTAATGAGAAAAATTTTAAAAAAGTTTTTATTATTTCACACACAATAAAAGAGGAAGTGATTTTTATGTGTGTGTATATATTTTTATTAGATTTTTTTATTAAGTTTATTTTATTAGAATTAATTTATTAAATTTTTTCTGGCAAATTTTGCTAAATCTGATTTAGCAAATTTTGCTAAATTTGATTTACTAAATTTTACCAAATAAGTTGCTAAATTTTGCCAAATCAGATTTAGCAAATTTTACCTTAATTGAAATTTTTCTTATTGAATTATTTTTAATAAATAAGGAGGTGGGTTTATATGAAAGAAAAAAAATTTAAAATTGTTGGAATTGAGAATTGTGAACCTTGCAAAAAAATAAAAGAAGCTATTGAAAAAATGAAAAAGAAAAATGTTGAATATGTTGAATTAAAGCCAGAAATAATAAAGGAATTAGCTAAAAAAGGACTTTTGCCTAAAGACAAATTAAAAGAAGGAGAAACGAAAGTTCCTTTTGGAATAAATGAAGAAGGGGAATATTGTGAAATATACGCAACTGATGAAGTGGTCCTTGCTTTCTGTAAGAATAAAATTAAAGTTCTTTATGATAAGGAAACAGCAGAAATTATTGAGGCAATTGAATTTCTTGCCTCATAAAAATAAATCTAAGTGTTCAAGAAAATTTTTCTAAAAAATTTATTTCTTCTTTACTTACTTTCTTTTCGTATTGCCATTGGGTTTTTTTATTAAAATTGATCCAATTTTTAAAACAATCTTCATAAGTTTCAAATTTATAATTATTTTTAAATTTTTCATCTAAAAATTTTTTAACTTCTTTTTTTTCATTTTCAGATAAAGTACCTTTAAAATACTTCTCAAGATATCCTTTTCTTTTTAATGCTTCAAAAAATTCTCTTCCTAAATATCTTATATCATAACATCTTTTACAAAAACGGTTTTTTTCAATAGGTTTTTCACACATCAAGCAATTTTTTGTTATTTTGTATTTTATCTGTCCTTTAATTTCTTTTATAATTTTTCTTACATCTTTTAAAACATCTTCTACATGTAAAGCTTTTTTATTAAAAAAACCTTCAGCTAATTTCTTTTGTAAAAATTCATTTATTATTTCTTTGATCAATTCTTTATCTTTTTCGAAATGCTCTACATAGTCTAGAAGATAGAAAGCGCTTGATCCTTCCTTGAGAAATGACTTTGAAAACCATAAATAAAAAAATATATCAAAAAGTCTTTCATCTAAAAATACAACTCGAGTAATACCAAAAAGATGATAAATGAACAACTTTTCAATCCATTTAGGTGAAGTTATAACAATTTGAATTTTTAGCTTTTTTGTTTCTTTTTTCCACTTATATTTCCAAATAAAAATAAATTCTTCATCAATATAAAGGTATGGTAAATCATGTGGAAGAGGCTTACATTTTTTAATAATTTCATCAAATTTATCTGAAATTTTCTTTTTCTTTGCTTTTAATACAAAACGCATAGGTCTTTTTTGTTGAATTCGTAGGAATCTAAATAAAATTTCTAAAATATAAGCTATAACAGTTTTTATTTTGAAATTTTTTATTTTTATTTCCTCATTAAAACCATAATAGATAAAACCATTATCAAGGCTTTGGTATACAATCCCCTTTTGTAAGAAGATAAAAAGAATATCTTTTTTTATTTTAAAAGTTTTTAAATGCTCTTTATCAAGGAGTCCAAATAAAAAAAATAAAGGAAAAAATTTAATATTAATAAAAAAATTAAATAACAACCCCTGTTGAAATTCATTCATATTATTAGCTACAAAATTAAAAAATTTATCTATCATCTGTCGAAATTCTTTATTATTCCAAATAAAACTTTCAAATTGTAGATTCATTTCTCCGAAGAAATTTTTTCATTTATAAACTTTAAAATTTTTTTCTTCGATTTTACCATAAATTTTAGGTAAATTCAAGTGGATTTAATAAAAAGGGGGGATAAAAATGGAAGAAAAATTTTTAGAAAAATCAAAAGTTCTAAAAATCAACGAAGTAATAGAATTGACAAGCCTTCCGAGGTCTACAATTTACTTTCTCATAAAAAGAAAAAAATTCCCTAAGCCAATTCGTCTAAGTGATCGGCGTGTGGGCTGGCTTTATAGAGATATTGTAGAATGGCTTAATAAGAAAAAAAACGGAAAATAAAAATGGAGAAAAAAATATTAAACAACCTGGAAAATTATTTCAAAATTCATAAAGATGTGAATCCTTATTTTACTGCACTTAAAACATATTTAGAGATTCCTGGAATTTTTAGCCCCTCTGCCTTTGTTGTGCTAACGCATTTCTTTTCCGCCTTATCTCCTGAAAGTAAAGTTATATTTAAAAGTTACCAAAATATTAAAGAATTCACATGTCTTGAATTTCACACAATCAGGACAGCATTGAAAGAACTATACCTGAAGGGTATGATTTCATATATCTCTGGACGTTATGATAAAGAATTAGCCTTTAAAACACGTAAACTTAAATTTGAAGAAAAAGCAAAGAGGTGCCGCAGCCATTATGAAATAAATGCTTATGATCTGGGTGGAGCTTTAAAATTCGGGCGATTAATTCAATATTTTAAAAATTGTGCAAATGAGAAAAAAATTTCTGTCAATTATATTAAAGAAATGGTGATTAAAATTTGTCAAATTTTTGAGGCTTACACCTGCCTTTGTTATGAAAAAGCACAAAATATTAAAATCAAGACATTTTCTGAGCTTCTTAGGCAGCTTGGTTTCAAGGATGTAATATCTTTATCAAATCAAATTGTAACTTTTACAGATCTTCTTGAAAATCCAGATAAACTATTAAAAATTTGGGAATCCTTAACCACATTAAAAGAAAATAGATCAAGTTCCTGGTTAAGACAACTCCGTCAGATTGAAATTGATCAGATATATCAAACTCTAACAAGCCTAATTGAAAGCTTTCCTTTAAATTCACTCTCAATTTTCAAAAAAGTGAGCCTTCAGGTACAAAATAATCAATCTAATAAAAAAGGAGTTAAACTTCCTCTAAACGTAAAAAAATGGCTCCTTGCGGTAATGGAAAAAGATAAGAATATCAAAAATCCTGGAGGATTATTAAAAACAATGGATTTAATTGAAATTGAGGATTACATAAGAAGACATGTAAAAGAGATTGTGTCCCCTAACGAGAAAGAAAAAAAATTTATTAGAAAATTATTAGAAGAAAAAAAGATCAACTTAATTGATGCTGCTGAATTCTTCCTTTTAGAAAAAAATGAAAAAACTAAATGGCTCAAAAATAAAGGTCTTGAAAATGAATACAAAAAGTATGAAGAAGAAAAAAATAAGAATAATGCAACTCATAAAATTGAAGAAAAAAGAAAATTTATATTAAAAAATTTAATAGAAATCGGACAAACTCCGCCTACAAGGAATTATAAAAACTGGAAAAATAAACTTAAAAAATTACTTGAAAGTGAGCATGATAAAGAATTAATTGAAGAAGTTATTAACAGCAAACTCCAAAAGTGGACTGGCAGAGAACTTTTATATTTCCCATTTTTAAAAATTCGGGAGTTATTAGATGAAATCAAATGATCATTTAGGTATAAAGTTAGAAATTGAGCTAAATTGAAAAATATTCAATAACTTATGGAAATAATTAAATATAAAAAAATGAATAATATAATAAAGAAGCAAAAATACAAAATTGATTGTTAAAAGTAAAAAATTACTTTAAAGTATTATTTTTAAAAATCAAATATTTAACTATGATGGAACCAAAAATTGTCAAAAAAATAAAAATAATAGATTTTAAATAAATTCTATTGATCAAAAGTTTTTTCCTTGCATGATTAAAATGTATAATTCTGAAAAATCTAAATCAAAAGAAGTCAATTTAATGGCGTTTTAACTCGTTCAAAGTCTCCTTTCAACTTGGTTGCACAAGGGAAAAAGCAGAAAAAATAAAATTATTTCTTTTTTTTTGAATCAACCATAATTGAAACTTATTAATCCTTTTCTGAGAAGAGAAAAAGATGTTTGATTTTTTGTTTTTATTTGCTATAATATTGTTTTTTTAAAAGTTAAGTTATATTCAAGAACTATTTAAAATAAAAATTTAAAATATAAAAATAAAATATAAAAATTTAACAAAATGGAAATTTATATTTATCTTAAACCTAAAAAATTTTTTTTGGAATAAAATAAACCTTCTTGAGAGCACTTTAGAAGTGGTAAAACAATGATTAAAAGAAGTAAAAAAATGAAAAAAATAAAAATGGTATAATCCTTAAAAGATGTATTATGTAAATAAGTCGTATTTTCAGAGATGCCAGTATATTTTAACAGTTCAGATATGAACAAATTGTCTAAAACTTGACTCAGCGAGTTAAAGGAGGGGAAAATATGAATAACAAAATACAAAATCAAGAAGAATTATTTATAGAAGAAACAACCGAAGAAGAACAACCAATAGAAATCCCAAAAGATAAAAAACGAGTTTATAGTGATAAAAAAGATTCTACCATTCGAGTATTATTTGAACAATGGCAGGAAGGAGATCTTATTTTGGATCCTGAATTTCAAAGAAGATACGTTTGGGATAATAAAAAAGCAAGTTTATTAATAGAATCTGTGTTGTTAGAAGTTCCGATTCCAATTATTTATTTAGCGGAAGAGGCTGATGGTAAGCTTACAGTAATTGATGGTCAACAACGATTACAATCTTTGTTTAGATTTCTTAATAATGAATTTAAACTTACTGGGTTATCCGTATTATCTCACCTTAACGGGAAATATTTTAAAGATTTGGATAAAAATTTACAAAGACAAATCAAAAATTCAACTTTACGTGTTATAGAAATACAAAAAGAATCACACCCAGATGTTAAATTTGAGATATTTGAAAGATTAAATGTTGGTGCTGTTAAACTTAGTGATCAAGAATTAAGAAATTGTATTTATAGAGGAAAGTATAATGATCTCATAAAAGAATTAGCAGAAGATAAAGATTTTCTATCCTTGTTAGGATTGAAAGAACCACATAAAAGAATGTATGATAGAGAATTAGTGTTACATTTTCTAGCTTTTTACAATCAAACATATTTGAAATACAAACCACCAATGAAACAATTTTTGAACAGAGAAATGGAAAACAATAAGAACATTTCTGAAGAGAAAATTAAAGAATTAAGACATATGTTCAAAGAAACTGTTTCTATGGTAAAAAGCGTATTTGGTGATAAAGCATTCCGAAGATTTATTCCTGGTGATGAAAAAGACCCTAATGGGAGATGGGAAATAAGGAAAATTAATGTAGGTTTATTCGAAATTATTATGTTTGGATTTAGTAGATATAACAAAAATCAAATAATACCTCTAAGTGATGTAATCAGAGAGGAATTACTCCATATGATGACTTCTGACAAAGAATTTATTGATTCTATTAGTGGTTCTGGAACAACAAGTACTGCGAAAGTAACCACAAGATTTAAAAAATGGCTCGATGCTTTGGAAAGGGTTGTTGGCATGCCTAAAATTGAGCCAAGAACCTTTAGTTGGGAATTTAAGAAACAGCTTTATGAACAAAATCCAGTTTGTGCTATTTGTGGTAATAAGATCATGCTCATAGATGATGCAGTTATAGATCATATTGAACATTATTGGAGAGGTGGGAAAACTATACCTTCAAATGCACGATTAGTTCATCGATATTGTAATCTAAAAAGAGGGGGAAGAAACAATAATTGATGTGTCGCCGAGCCGAATTCTTTACTTGCTAATGCTCGCTTTGGTGCTAACGTACTCGGACAACAAGCGAATATGCGGTTCGCCTCGCTCACCTAAACCCTTACGGGCTTCACATATTCGCAATACTCTATCGGAAATTGCCAAAGATAGGAGAGAAGAAACATGTTTAAACTAAGATTTTATCGTAGCAATACAGAATCTCAAAAAGAAAAAAACGAGAAAATTTTATCATTGCTTGAAGAAATCAATAAAAAGCATAAAATAGAGTACGAGATCTTTGATCTGAGAATAACTAAAGACGGATATGTAGATGAAACTCATGAAAAAGAGATTTATGAAAAGCATTTTAAGCCAAGAGCAAAAGTGCTAAAACAACGAATTGGTGATTCTCTGCCGAGAAATTTAAGATCGAGGCAGGGCAGAGGACATTATTATATTTCTGGAGTCATAGCATTACTTGAGAATGGACAAATTGGATGGTATACATGCTATGAAAGTTGTAAGAAATTTGAAAATATTGATGAAGACTATACTATAGGATTCCTTAAAGCTCTATTAAATCAGGGAATTACTCTTTTAAAAGGAATATGTTCAGATATTAGTACTTTAAAATCTCCACATGATTTTCTTGTAGATGAGTTTATTAGGATTAATCCAATCGGTGGTAAAATACAAAGAGAGGTGAAAGTAGGTTCAATGGTTTTTATGAACAGATATGGAAGTGTGTTTGATTGGCGAAAATCGATAGACTTAGTTGTCCGTACGGATCAAAAGATATGGGTCATTGAAGTTAAACCGAAATTAAATTGGGAGGCTTTTGGTCAAGTTATTGCTTACGAGTATCTTTTCAAAAAAGAAAATCCTAAAGTTCAAATTCAAAAAGGAATCGTATGTAAGGATCTAGATCCTGAAATCTTAGCTGTTTGTAAAGAATTTAACATTCAGGTATTTGTATGGCAGGAGGGTAAATTTAAATTAGCAAGTATGGAGACGTAATAAGATGACGATTTTCGATAACATGCGGGGATGTGGTTCGCTTCGCTTACCCCAACCCTTACGGGCTTCGCACACCCGCCGGATGGTGTTCGAAATTCAACTCGGCGAGGTGAACCGAGACGTAAAAAAACAGAACATTTAAAATTGTTGGTATCAAAGGTTGCGAACCTTGTAAAAAAGTAAAAGAAGCTATAGAAAAGATGAAAAAAACGAAATGTTGAGTATGTTGAAATAAAACTTGAAACAATAAAAGAACTAACTGAAAAAGAAATGTTACCTAAGAAAAAGCTAAAAGAAGAAGGAATCAAGCTGCCCTTTGGAGTTAATGAAAATGGAGAATTTTGCGAAATCCATATAACTGATGATACTATTTTAGCTATTTGTAAAAACAAAATAAAAGTCCTTTACGATAAAGAGACAGTAGAGATTATTGAAGCCATAAAATTTTTTATAAAGTAACTAAATTTTATAAAACTTCTATCATAGGCATTTCTGGTGATCTTGGATTGGGTACAACTTTTCTTGTGCTCAGATCAACTATAAGGTCTAATTGTTCAAGTATTATTTGACCTACAAATGGTTGAGCTCCTTCAGGTTCTGCTAAAACATTAAATTCACCTGCTCTACCACATATTTCTACAGTTACAACTCCATATATCGATTTTTTTTCTACTTTAGTATTTGCATATCTTACCTTTACTTCTCTCATTTTTCTTAAATTGAGTTTATTGATAATATCTTGAGGTAAAACAAGCATTGTTGCCCCTGTGTCAATAATAGCTTCAACTTCAACTTTTTTCTCAGGTTCAAAAACATTTATAATTTTTATTTTTTCAACTACCTTACCCATTTTTTTCTTCTCCTTTATGTTACTTTTAAAAGCAGTAAATTTATAAATTTAAAAAAACACTTTTTAGAAATTTTAAAAATTTTTTTACATTATCTTTCTATTTCTTTAACATATTTCATAAAGTATTTTTTTATATTTTATCCTACCCGGAAGCTCAAGAATACTTATAAGTTTAATACCTCTTATCTCAAAAAGCCCTCTCTCTTCCCAAAAGCAATTAGATGCTTATTAAAAATTCTTCTTTAAAATTATAATTAAAACCGAGTATTTTAAAAGATTTATAATACTTTGATCTTTCTGATTTTATAACTTAAACTTTTTTATTACCCTATTCTTCAATCCTCATTTTCTTTTTGTCTTTTAAATAAACAAACTTCCAATTTAATAATATTAAATAAACAATGAAAAAAGAATTCTTTCCTTTCTTTCAAACTTTCTAAAAGAAGTTTCCTCTTCAAGTATATCTATTTAATCCTGGTATAAATTTTAAAAGCTTTATTTTTTCTTTTTCTTAAAAATTTTTAGATTAATTTTTTATTTTTTTATCTCCCGTTTACCTCTTATTACCTTCTTTTAATACCGATACTTTAACATCCTTTTTTGACTTTATTTTTAAAAATTATTTTGATTTTAAAAGCTAAAATTTTACTGTATATGCATATTTAATGATTAATTAAATAAATAATAAAAATAAATCCAAAATTATAAAAATTAATGAAAATTAAAATTTTAATGAAGTTTAAAAAAATAATCAAGAATAATTCAAAATTTTTGTTTAAAATTTTTTTTATTTAAAGACTTGATAAATTTTTAAAATGCGTTAAATAAATAATCAACGGTAGGATAGTAGGGTACCCTATAAATATAGGTAATGATAAATTTAAAAAGCAGGGAGTTTAAAAATGTTATTAAAATTTTATGTTCCTCAAGGCTTAGAAAATTCTAAAGAAGTTAAAGAAATAAATAAGCTTTTAAATAAAGTAAAAACTCTTTTAGGAATTGAAGTAGACATTATTTATAATATTGATAAAGATTTTGAAAATGATTTAAAATTAAGAATTCTTTGGGGAATTTCTATTAGTAAAAAAATAAAAATAGAACAAACAAGAAGATCAAAATCGCTTTATCCACAGCTTATTGTTTTTATAAAAGGTAATCCAGTTACGTTTTATCCACAAACAAAAGCTAAAAATAAAATAACAATAAAAGAATTTTTAGAAGGATTATTAAAAGGAGAAATTAAGTGCTTGCATGAAAAAACTGAAATTGAAAATGAAATAAGAAGTATATTAACAAAAATTAAAACAAAAAAATTTAAATTTGACTGGAAAGGTGGACTCCGTGAGCTACGAGAAAAATTTACTTCTGTTGAATTACAACATAAGGCTTTAGAATGGAGATAAATGTTTTTAGTAGATACAAATATATTTTTAGAAATTTTTTTAGATCAAATTAAAGAAGAAAATTGTAGAAATTTTTTAAATAATTATATTGGAAAACTTAACATTACAGATTTTTCTTTACATTTTATTGGAATAATTTTATTTAAATACAATAAAGAAGATATTTTCCAAAAATTTATTGAAGATATTGTGCCTAATGTTAAACTTCTTTCATTACCTATGGAAAAATATATAGAAGTTATAAATGTTAAAAAAAGTTTAAATTTAGATTTTGATGATGCATATCAATACAGTGTGGCTAAATATTATGGATTAAAAATTGTTACAATGGATAAAGATTTTGAGAAAATAAAGGATGTAGAAATTATATTTTTATAAAATATGGAGCTATAAATGGAGTTATTTTGGCATTTTTTAAAATAAAAATTAGAATTTATAAGAATTACAAGGCAAATTCGATTCCCGCCGCCTCCATATTCTTTCTATCTAAGAAAATCCAAAGAATTCCAAAAAGTAGAAAATTTTGTAATTTCATAATTCTAAGGACTGGTTAATTTTAAAAATTAATTAATTACTAACTAATAAGTTATAAAGATTAAAAAAATTTCAACTTAAAAGAAAAGCCTTATAAGATAATTGATGCTGAAATATCTCTTAGTAAGAGAGAAATAGTTTTTGAGATAGAAGTTTATTAAGTGGTGCAATATTTTATATAAGTAAAAATTATAGTAACCTTCTGGGAAACAAGCCCTTTTATAAAATCTCAATCTCCCAACAGGATAAAAAAGGGAACTAATAAAATTTTTATCAAACTTACCTGAAATAATTAAGGAAGTAGCAAATCTTGGAAATTATAATGATTGCGGAAAGAGAAATGTTTTTAAAGGTAGAAAAGAAAACTTTTAAGGTTAAGGATAAAAAAACTGGCAAAGGATTTAAAATAAGGTTAGATAGTTAAGTATCAGAATCTGTTTAGAAAGTAATTTATACGACTAATTTAATAGAATAGATGATAAAAGAGATTGGAAAAAGGACTTTTAATGACTTACATAAAATTATTAACACAACTT
>Ga0190363_1000313_pt1 | contig 28374 bp, 29 predicted proteins | sample 48721867_MG_FD_161272 | JGI IMG/M metagenome (GOLD analysis project Ga0190363, IMG submission 161272) | Hydrothermal vent microbial mat bacterial communities from Southern Trench, Guaymas Basin, Mexico - 4872-18-6-7_MG | ecosystem: Environmental > Aquatic > Marine > Hydrothermal vents >... | reverse complement strand
TCTTTTACGAAAACTTATAAAAAAGGGATTAATAAAGGTAAAAAATTTCTCCCATCGTCCTGGCAAAATCAAGAAGATAAAGTATATATTAACTCCTAAGGGTTTTAAAGAAAAAATTCACCTAACTTACCACTTTTTAAAACGAGCTGAAGCAGAGTATAATTATCTGAAACAGGAATGGGAGAGATTGAGAGAAGGGTAAACCTTATAGATCTAAAAAAGATTAATATACTCATGCCTCAGGCAACCAATGATTTTTTCTGGGCCAAAGAGCCCGACAAAATAAGTGGGAGATCTAAGGTTGAATCAATAGACCGTAGGTTAAATAAGCCTGAAGAGATGAATGGTTTAAATACTATAAAAAGAAAATTAGAAAAAATAGAAAAACAAAATTAAAGTTTTTTATTGACAAGAGGTAGGTTTTCAGAGATGAAAATATTAGTAACAGGGGCTGGTGGGTTTATAGGTTCTCATCTTACTGAGTACTTGGTTGAACAGGGATATAAAGTGAGGGCATTTGTTCGCTACAATTCTCGTAATTTTTGGGGATGGCTGGAGAAGTCAAAGTATATTGATAATATTGAGATTTATTCAGGAGATATTCGAGATTATGATTCTGTTTACGAAAGTATGAAAGGAATAGATTATGTATTTCATCTTGCAGCCCTTATAGGCATTCCCTATTCCTATCATTCACCTTTAGCTTATATAAAAACGAATATTGAAGGAACTTACAATATCTTACAAGCTGCCCGTGAACTCAAAATTAAAAGAGTAGTTCACATCTCCACCAGTGAAGTATACGGAACTGCTCAATATGTTCCTATAGATGAAAAACATCCTATTAATCCTCAATCTCCTTATGCAGCCTCAAAAGCAAGCGCTGACTATTTAGCTAAATCTTTTTATTTATCTTTTGACCTACCTGTTACCATTGTGCGACCTTTTAATACCTTTGGACCAAGGCAATCTGCTCGGGCTGTAATCCCCACTATTATCTCTCAAGCCCTAAGTGGTAAAAAAGAAATAGAGTTAGGTAATTTGAATTCAAGTAGGGATTTTAGTTATGTTTTGGATACAGTGGAAGGGATACACAAAATAGGTTTACATCCAGATACCATAGGTGAAGTTGTCAATATAGGAACTGGTAAAGATATTTCTGTGCGTGAGCTGGTTACCCTTATTGGCGAATTGACTAAAGTAGATTTAAAAGTCAGAGTTGATAGTAAACGCATTAGACCTGAAAAAAGTGAAGTTCAAAGACTAATATGCGATTATTCTAAGGCACGCAATCTTACTAGATGGAAACCATGTTATACATTAGAGGAAGGTTTAGAAAAAACCATAGCTTGGTTTAAAGAAAATTTAGAGATATATAAAGATGAAATTTACAATGTCTAAAATATTTCTTGATGATCCTAATTTAAGTGATTTAGAAAAAAACTATCTTGCAAAAGCTATTGATACCAACTTTGTTTCTACGATAGGACCGTTTGTCCCTGAATTTGAAGAAAAATTTGCCCGATATATTAGTTCTAAAGGAGCTGTAGCGGTCCAAAGTGGAACTGCAGCTCTTCATATGGCACTTTATGAGTTAGGAATTAGAGAAGGTGATGAGATAATTGTCCCTACCCTTACATTTATCGCTACCATAAATCCTATACTATATGTAGGAGCAAAACCTGTGATCGTTGATGTGGATCCAGAGACCTGGAATATTGACCCAGAAGAGGTAAAAAAGGCTATTACTAAAAATACCAAGGCTATTGTCCCTGTTCACCTTTACGGAAATCCTTGTAATATGGATGAAATAATTAAGATAGCCAAAGAATATAATCTTTATGTAATAGAAGATGCCACAGAGAGTCTTGGTGCAACTTATAAAGGAAGACAAACTGGCACCTTGGGAGATTTTGGCTGTTTTAGTTTTAATGGGAATAAACTGATAACTACTGGCGGAGGAGGAATGATAGTAACTGATGATAAAAAGAGAGCGGAGCATATTAAATTCCTTGTTAACCAGGCAAGGGATGGCAGCAAAGGTTATTATCATCCAGAAATGGGCTTTAATTATAGAATGACTAATATTGAAGCAGCCTTAGGTTTGGCACAGTTAGAAAAAATTGATGAATTTTTAGAGAAGAAAAGAAATTTCAGAGAAATATATCAAAAAGTTTTAGGTGAATTGCCTTACATAAGATTTCAACAAGAATATGATAATGCCTCTGGCAGCTGGTGGCTTACCTGCATTAAGATTGATAAAAATGATATAGACATAAATGATTTGATGTTAAAATTAAAAGAAAAAGGAATTCCCAGCAGAAGAGTTTTCATGCCAGCAAGCGAAATGCCTTATTTGAAGAAATTTTCAAAATCCTGTCCAAATGCCTATGAGATTTATAATCAGGGTATATGCTTACCCAGTTCCACTTTGAATGAGGAAGAGGATATAAGGAAGGCAGCCTTGATAATTAAGGAAATTTTAAATGGATAAAAAGAGGATTATTTTAATCGGTGGCGGTGGACATTGTAAGGTGGTTATATCCATATTAAAAAAGTTGAATAACTTTGAAATCGCAGGCATCGTTGATAACTATAAAGTAGGGGCTTTGATAAGTGGAATTAAAGTAATAGGCACAGATGACGACTTAAAAAATATTTACAAAAGCGGTATACATTATGCGTTAGTTACAGTAGGCAGCATTAAAGATAATACAAAAAGATATAAATTATTTAATATGGCGAGGGAGTTTAGTTATAAATTTCCAGTGGTTATTTCACCTGAGGCTGTCGTTGATAAAAGTGTTAGGGTAGATGAAGGTACTGTTATTATGCCCGGATGTATAATTAACATTGATTCATCTATAGGCAAAAATTGCATTATAAATACTGGTGCAATAATAGAACATGATTGTAAAATAGGAGACCATTGTCATATTGCTCCTAGTGCGCGTATTTCTGGGGAGGTAAATATAGGTGAATTAAGTTTTGTTGGTATAGGTGCTACAATTGTTCAAGGAATTAAAATAGGCAAAAATGTTACTATCGGTGCAGGAAGCGTAGTAATAAAAGATATACCAGATAATGTAATTGCCGTAGGAAACCCGGCGAAAATAATAAAAAGCAAAAAATTTGAGTTAAATAAAGGATAAAAAAATGAAAATTTTAGTAATCTCCCCTCATCCTGACGATGAAACTTTAGGATGTGGAGGAACGATTTTAAAACATAAAGATATAGGTGATAAAATTTATTGGTTAATTGTTACTAATATTGATGTAAAAGATGGGTGGGATAAGGACACTGTTAAAGAACGCCAGAAAGAAATAAAAAGAGTAGCAGAAATGTATGGCTTTGAAAAAATTTTTAAGTTAGATTATCCTGCAACAAAATTAGATGTAATACCAATTCAAAAAATAATTGAATCTATATCAAAAGTTATATTTGAAATAAAACCAGAAATAATATATTTGCCCAATCGTTCTGATGTACATACTGATCATCAGATTACTTTCAAGGCAGTTTATAGCTGCACTAAAAATTTTCGTTATCCATTTATAAGAAAAATATTAATGTATGAAACGCTATCTGAAACAGAATTTGCTCCAGCCTTACCAGAGAATATATTTATTCCAAATGTTTTTGTAGATATAACGAAGTATTCTGAAAAGAAATTGGAAATATTCAAAATATATAAATCAGAGGTTATGGAAGAACCATTACCGAGAAGTCTAGGTAGCATAAAAGCCCTGGCAAGGTATCGAGGAAGTCAAATTGGAGTGGAGTACGCGGAGGGATTTGTGTTAGTGAGGGAGATTATTTAACATGAGGCCTACTTTAATTCTTATTTGTGCTTTAGAGAATGGAAAAATTACTTTAAATTATTTTTATGAGTTACATAAAAAAGGCAAGATTAATCTTTTGAGAGTTTATACTTATGAAGATGATGCGGTTCCGAATAAAAATATGTTTGTTCCTTTAGATAATATTGTTCCTCCCGAAATGCTTAAAAAAGTGAAACATATTAACCATTATATTGATGAGATTGAAAAAGAGCATCCGGACTTTATCTTTGTCGTAGGATGGTCACAGTTGGTAGATAAAAGGATAATAAATGCTTCAAAGAAAGGAACTATAGGATTTCATACTTCAAAATTACCCAAAGATAGAGGGAGGTCAACTCTTGCTTGGCAAATTGCAGAAGGTTATAAAGAAACAGCATTAACAATGCTTTATCTTTCTGAAGGTATCGATAACGGAGATATTATAGCTCAAGAAGTAATAAAAATAGAAAGTAATGATTACATATCAGATGTTTTATTTAAAGTGAATAAAGCTACTTATAACTTGTTAAGTACCTATTTCCCATTATTGATTCAAGGGAAGGCACCAAGAATAAAACAGGATGAAAACTTAGCAACTTATAGAAGGCCAAGGACAGATAAAGATAGCCATATAGATTGGAATACCAATACAGAAAAAATATATAATCTTATAAGAGCTGTTTCTTTTCCATATCCAAAAGCCTGGACTACATATAATGAAAAAATAATTAAGATAAATAAAGCAACTATTTTTAATATATCTCTTGATTTTTACTTATTTGAAGATCCTGGAACAATTCTGGGTAATTTGAAAGGATTTGGCTACTTAGTCAAAACTAAGGATGGAATAATAGCAATAGATGACTTGGAGCCCAAAAATATAAAGTTGTCAGTAGGAGAGGTTTTAGGAAAGTGAAAATCGCTATTTTTACTGCAACACGTGCTGAGTATGGTTTACTAAGATGGACAATAAAAAGTTTACAAGAATTGTTTGAAATATATGTAATTGTAGGTGGTACTCATTTATCACCAACGGATGGATATACTGTTGAAGAGATAAAGAAAGATAAGATTAAAAATATCTTGAAACTTCCCTTTCTTAACGTTTCAAAAACTGCTCCTGCTTTAACAAGCTCTATAGGAAATGGATTAATACAGATATCACAGGTTTTTAGCTATATAAAACCTGATTTTCTTTTAATTCTTGGAGATAGATATGAATTGTTTATTCCTGCAATAGGAAGTATGATGTTTGGGATCCCCATTATCCATCTTAGCGGAGGAGAAAGAACAGAAGGACTGATAGATGAACAAGTCCGTCATGCTATAACCAAAATGGTTCATATACATATGCCCTCAACCACTTTATATGCAGAAAATATAAGTAAGATGGGAGAAGAAGATTGGCGGATTCATATTGTTGGTGCGCCAGGTCTTGAGAATATAAAAAGATTAGAAGTGTATAAAAAAGAAGAGATTTTGAAATTAACTGGGGTTGATGTTAATAAAGATACTGTAATCTGTACCTATCATCCAGTTACTCTTGAAGGCGGAGATAGTGTAAGATGGCAGATAAAAAATTTATTAGAGGCATTATCAAAATTTGATTTACAAATAGTTTTTACCAGACCTAATGCAGAAGTAGGCTCAGATGAAATAGTAAATATGATAAAGAAATTTGTAAATGATAATCCCAAGGCATATTTTTTTGACAGTCTTGGTTCAAGGTTATATTTAAGTTTTTTAAAGTATGCAAAGGCTATAATAGGTAATTCCTCAAGTGGTATTATTGAAGCTCCTTCTTTTTCTATTCCTACAGTGAATATCGGGAACAGACAAGAAGGAAGATTACAACCTGAAAGTGTTATACAAACAGGTTATTCAGTTGATGAAATTTATAAAGGTATTGAAAAAGCCCTGTATGACAGAGAGTTTCTTGCAAAAATAAAAACGATAAAAAATCCCTATGGAGATGGCAATACCAGTAAATATGTAATTGAAGCAATGAAAAAGATATTAAAAATTCCCAAAGAAAAACTCTTAAAAAAAAGATTAAATTTTGAGGTAAAAAAGAATGAATGGCATAGATACTTCTAAAGTTTTTATAATTGCCGAAGCTGGTGTAAACCATAATGGAGATATTCGCTTAGCCTATAAATTAGTTGATGCTGCTAAAGAAGCAGGAGCAGATGCAGTAAAATTTCAGACATTTAAAGCAGAGAATGTGGTCTCAAAAATCGCTGAAAAAGCTGAATATCAGAAAGAAACCACCAATTCTAAAGAGTCTCAATTCGAAATGATTAAAAAACTTGAATTTACCTATGGTGATTTTGAAAAGCTATACGATTATTGTGAAAAAAAGAACATTATGTTTTTATCAACGCCTTTTGATGTTGAAAGTGCCCGTTTTTTAAAAGAATTGGGTTTAGAAATATTTAAAATTCCATCAGGCGAAATTACAAATTATCTTTTGCTAAAAGAAATAGGTAGTTATAAAAAACAGGTTATTTTATCGACGGGTATGGCAGACTTAGGTGAAATCGAAGACGCTTTGGATGTATTGATAGAAAATGGAACAAAAAGAGAAAATATAACTGTTCTTCATTGCAATACAGAATATCCAACACCTTTTGAAGATGTAAATCTAAAAGCAATGCTCACAATAAAAGAGGCATTTAAGATAAATGTTGGCTATTCCGACCATACATTAGGAGTTGAAGTTCCAATAGCTGCAGTGGCTCTTGGTGCAAAAGTTATTGAAAAGCACTTCACATTAGATAAAAATATGAAAGGTCCTGATCATAAAGCAAGTCTTGAACCTGATGAGTTAAAAAAGATGGTAGAAGCAATAAGAAATATAGAAAAAGCAATGGGTAATGGCATAAAGAAGTTATCAAAATCGGAAGCCAAAAACATACACATTGCAAGAAAATATATTGTAGCTAAAAGGGAGATAAAAAAGGGTGAAATATTAACTGAAGAAAATATTACCGTAAAGAGGATTGGAAAAGAGGGATTTTCTCCAATGATGTGGAACGATATTATAGGTAAAAGAGCTAATAAAGATTATAAGATTGATGAACCAATAAAGATGCTTGAATGAGAAAATTTGTGTTTTTATAGGGATACGAGCAGAATAGGGCCTTTTGAGACCATTAATTGAGAAAAAACTTGACATGGGCCAAATATAGATGTCTAGTAGAATTATGTTAGCAAGGAGTAGAATATGGAATTTTTAAAAGACCTATGGAAATTTCTTATGTCCCGTAAAAAATGGTGGCTTGCTCCAATTATAATAATAATTCTTCTGTTTGCGGTGCTTATTTTAATAGGTGGAAGTTCTGCAATAGCCCCTTTCATTTATACACTATTTTAAAAATTTTGATGGAATGATAACAAATTTGATTGTCGGAGGTATTCTGTGATGAAAGAAAGAGAAGTGTTAATATCACTCTCCCTTGTCGGAATTTTGCTATCTCTTGTCTTAAAAATTAAACTTTACATAATAAGCGGAATTCTGCTTTTTATATATTTAGCTTTTCCCGGGATTGGTGATTTTATAGGGGTTAACTTTTTGAAGATAACAAGAGCGTTGGGAAAGCTCTTTTCTTATGTATTTTTGATGATTGTATTTTATATTATTCTTTTACCATTATCTCTGTTTTATAAATTGACCCATCGCAACCCTTTATTTTTAGAATCAAAAGGGGTTTATTCTACTTTTGTGGATAGAAGGGTAGAATATAACAAAGAGCACTTGGAGAACATGTGGTAGGAGGGTAATATGCTTATTCTTGGTATTTCAGCCTTCTATCACGACTCAGCTGCTTGTATTATAAAAAACGGGGAAATTCTGGCAGCAGCGCAGGAAGAACGATTTACTAGAAAAAAGCACGACCCACGTTTCCCCCTAAATGCCATAAAGTTTTGCCTTGAATGGAGTGGGGTTTCAATTGAAGAGCTAGATGCTATTGTGTTTTACGATAAACCCCTTTTAAAATTTGAGAGACTCCTTGAAACTTATTATGCCTTTTCCCCCAAAGGAGTGATGCAATTTATTCAGGCTATTCCTGTGTGGATAAACGAGAAACTTTTTATAAAAAAGTTAATAAAAGATAAGTTAAAAAAGATTGAAAACATAAAGCGATTTCCAATAATTCTTTTCCCCGAGCATCATCTTTCCCATGCTGCAAGTGCTTTTTATCCCTCGCCCTTTGAGGAGGCTTTAATTCTTACTATAGATGGAGTGGGAGAATGGGCAACGGCTTCTATCTGCTACGGAAGAGGCAGCAAAATAAAAATTCTTAAAGAATTAAGATTTCCTCATTCAGTAGGACTTCTTTATTCTGCCTTTACTTATTACTTGGGATTTAAAGTTAACTCCGGAGAATACAAACTTATGGGGCTTGCCCCTTATGGAAATCCGAATTCAGAAAGAACACATAAATACATAGAGCTGATAAAAAACAATGTGGTGAAGATTTTTGAGGATGGTTCTATTTGGCTTAACCAGAGATATTTTGATTATGCTACAGGTTTGAGGATGGCAAATGAAAAGGAGTGGGAAAAACTTTTTGGTTTCGCAAGAAGACTTCCAGAGACAGAACTTCATCAGGAGCATTGCGATCTTGCCTATGCAATTCAAAAAGTGACTGAAGAAATAGTATTTAAAATGGCCGAGCATGGGAAAAAACTTACAGGAGCGAAGTATTTATGTATGGCAGGGGGGGTAGCTCTGAATTGTGTGGCAAATGGGAAATTACTGGAGTCAGGTTTATTTGAGGATATCTGGATACAGCCTGCAGCGGGAGATGCAGGGGGTGCCCTTGGTGCAGCGCTTGCTGGGTATCACATTTATTTTGAAAAGCCCCGGGAAATAGTAAAACCCGATGCAATGAAGGGGAGCTATCTGGGGCCAGAGTTTTCAAATATTGACATAGAAAAGACAGCAAGGAAATTTAAAGCTCCTTATAAAAAATTTGAAAATTTTGATGAGATTGCCAGATATACTGCAAAACTTATAGCAGAAGGCAAAGTAGTAGGTTGGTTTCAGGGGAGAATGGAATGGGGACCAAGGGCACTTGGAAACAGAAGCATTCTTGGAGATTCGAGAAACCCCGACATGCAAAAAAAATTAAATCTTAAAATAAAATATAGGGAGAGTTTTAGACCCTTTGCTCCGTCAGTTTTATGGGAAGATACGCGGCAATACTTTGATATAGACAGGCCATCTCCCTATATGCTTTTGATTGCAAATGTGGCTGAAGCACGGAGGAATAAACTGCCTGAAAACTATTATGAGCTTCCAATAAAGGAAAAACTTTATTACATCCGTTCAGATCTTCCGGCAATCACACATTTAGATTTTTCTGCAAGACTTCAAACAGTGCATAAAGAAACAAATCCTAAATATCACAGACTTATAACCGAGTTTAAGAAACTTACTGGATATTCTGTAATAGTAAATACAAGTTTCAACATTCGTGGTGAACCGATAGTGTGTACACCTGAAGACGCCTATAAGTGTTTTATGAGGACGGAAATGGAGTACCTAGTTATGGGAGATTATTTGTTTGACAAGAAAGAACAACCAGAGCGGGAGGAGAAAGAGCAATGGAGAGAAAAGTATGAGCTGGATTAGTAGATCGAAGAGAACAGTTTTATTCCTAGCAGTCTTCGCTTTAATGGCCTTTGGAACTGGGGAACTTCTTACAAGAATTATGGAAAAAGTTATGTATAAATTTTTCGCTTATGAGGCTAAGGTTAATCCTCACGGTTCTATACAGTGGGGGCTTTACAAAAAATATTATAAATCTGTTCCAGAAAACCCCTACCGTTATGAACATAGACCGAATGTTAGTTTAATTTTTAAAAAAGGATATATACAATGCGTGTGAAAACTAACTCGGAAGGATTGAGAGAAGAAAAGGATTATAATTATTTAGGAAAGAGTGTAATTTTCTTAGGGGATTCTATAGTAGAAGGTGCTTCGGTAGATAATAACCAGACATTTGAAAGTATTTTTGAAAGATTAACGGGAATTACATCATTAAATTTTGGAGTAGGCTCTTCAAATACCCGTCTGGAGTATTATTTTTTAAAAGCAAAGTACAGAACGTCTTATAATACGTGTCATATAGTATTGGGTTTTTGTTTAAATGATTGGGATCAGTTAGATAGATGTTTTGATGAAAACTATGGTAATTGGGTTCCGTGTAAGTCAGATTGGTATCAAGGAAAATTCTTCAGAAGAATATATAATGAACCATTAATGACAAAAGTTAAAAGTATATTAAAAAAATCTCATTTTGTTTTGTTCCTGTGGCGTTCATGCAAAAAGATAGTGGAAGGTAAATATAAACCTTACAGTTCCCTCATGCTTTCTAAAGACCAGATTCGCGAGACAGAAAAATGGATTTTAAAAATTAAAGATTTTGCCGATAATATTGGTGCTTGTTTTACGTTAGTGATGTTTCCTATGGTTGAGCAATTTTCTTATGAATATAAACCGGGAGAAAGGCAGCAAGATGTTTTGATAAAAATTTTAGAAAGACACCACATAGATTACATTGACCTCTATGATTTCCTTAAAAGAGAATATAAAAAAGATCCGGAAATTTATTGGGATCATGTTCATCCTTATGTAAAAGGGCATAGACTTATAGGAGAGTATTTAGCAAGCCATTTAAAAATTTGTAAATGTAAGGTAGGAAAGTGAAAATTCCCATTATAGCTGTTCATCCAGATGATAAGACTTGGCAGACTGGTGAAACCTTATTCAAGCATTAGAAGGAAATGCAGATTTTTTTAAGTGCTTGGTGCCTTTATATAAAGTTGGCTCTGGAGAGATTACCAATTTACCATTTTTGGAGTATATTGCCAAAAAAGGAAAACCTATAATCTTATCTACAGGAATGTCTACCCTTGGAGAAGTAGAAGAAGCCGTTAAAACAATAATAAATGTAAATTCTTCTTTACCTTTAGTCCTTCTTCATTGTGTTAGCAACTACCCTGCTAAATATGAAAATGTCAATTTAAAAGCCATCTCAACTCTAAAAGAGGCATTTGAACTTCCTGTAGGCTACTCAGACCATACTTTAGGAATTGAGATTCCTGTTGCTGCTGTTGTCTTAGGGGCAAAGGTAATAGAGAAGCACTTTATTCTGGATAGGGGTTTACCCGGTCCTGACCACAAGGCATCATTAGAACCTGATGAGTTAAAGAAAATGGTAAAGGCAATAAGGAATGTTGAGAAAGCTCTTGGAAGTGGCATAAAAAAACCCGCTCAAAGTGAGCTTGAAGTGATGAAGGCGGCAAGGAGGAGTCTTGTTGCTGCGAGAGATATTAAAGCTGGCGAGGTGGTAAAGGAATCGGATATACTTATAAAGAGGCCAGGAACAGGGATTTCGCCAAAGTTTAAGAAAATAATCATTGGCATGAGGCTTACAAGAGATATTAAAAAAGATACTCCATTTAATTGGGAGGATTTTAAATGATGAGTGAACAATACAAGCAGGTATTGATAAGACCTGATATACCTTTAAGAGAAGCAATTAAACAGATGGATAAGGCTACTTTGCAGGTATTAATTGTAGTAGATGATGAAGATAGGCTTTTGGGAATTGTAACTGATGGAGATGTAAGAAGGGCTATTATAAATGGAATTGATTTCAAAAAACCTGTAAGTTCCATAATGACTAAAAACCCTATTGTTATGAGTCATCTGAGCGATAAAAATGATGCTTTGAAGTTAATGAAAAAGTATGAAGTAAGGCACATTCCTATTATTGATAAAGAAAATAGAGTAGTTGGACTTGTTTTATGGAAGGATTTTCTTAATGATGGTAAAGTGGTATATCCTTCTAAAGAGACTCCTGTGGTCATTATGGCAGGTGGCAAAGGTACAAGGCTTGACCCATTTACTAAGATACTACCCAAACCTTTAATTCCCATAGGAGAAAGGCCAATTATAGAACTTATAATGGATAATTTTAGAAAATATGGTTTCAATAAATTTGTGATTTCTCTAAACTATAAAGCCGAAATGATTAAAATGTATTTTGCAGAAAATCCTAATAATTATTCAATTGAATATGTGCAAGAAGAAAATTTTTTAGGAACAATAGGTGCATTATCTTTAATTAAAGAAAGGTTAAGTGATACATTTATTGTCTCCAATTGTGATGTAATAACTGATGCAAATTATGATGACTTATTAAATTATCATAAGCAAAATAACAATCATATAACTATATTAGGAATTATTCGTCACATAAATATTCCTTATGGCATTTTAAATATGAAAAATGGAGATTTTGAGGAGATTATTGAAAAACCAGATTATCATTTTATCGTCAATGCTGGAGTCTATATTTTGGAACCAGAAGTCATTGATTTAATCCCAGAAAATAAACTAATGGATATACCTGATTTGTTGGTGTTGGCAAAGAAAAAAGGATTTAAAATACAGGTCTATCCTATGAGCTGTTCCTGGTTTGATATAGGAGAATGGGAGGAATACAGAAAAGCAATGGAATATATAAGCAAATACGGTGGGCGATAATGGTAAACCACGGCTGGAGGAAAAGATGTATAAAGAAAAAACTATTTTGGGTTTAATTCCAGCAAGAGGTGGAAGTAAAGAGTTACCAAAGAAAAACATAAGGCCACTTCTTGGAAAACCTCTTATTGCCTGGACAATTGAACAAGCTAAAGCAAGCAGATATGTAGACAGAGTGATAGTTTCTACTGATGATGAAGAAATCGCTGAGATTGTCAAACAATATGGAGCAGAAGTCCCATTTATGAGGCCAAAAGAACTGGCGAGAGATGATATACCGGGAATTGATGTTGTATTCCACGCGATGAATTGGTTCATAAAAAATGAAAATAAACAGTATGACTTAATTATATTGCTTCAACCTACATCTCCACTTAGAACAGCAGAAGATATTGATAAAGCAATAGAACTTTTATTTTTCAAAAAAGCAAAGGCAATTGTTTCGGTATGTGAAGTTGACCATCATCCTTTGTGGACAAATGCCTTGCCTGAGAATGGATGCATGAAAAATTTTATTAGAAAAGAAATTATAAATAAAAATAGACAGGAATTACCTACTTTTTATAGGTTAAATGGTGCTATATACTTAGCCTATTGTAATTATATAAAGGAGCAAAAAGGGTTTTTTGGAGAAGAAACTTTTGCTTACATTATGCCCAAGGAAAGATCTGTAGATATAGACAGTGAATTAGATTTAAAATTAGCAGAAATATTGATGAAAGAGTAGTTTGTAAAGTTAAGAAATTTTTCATGTTCTTTATTTGTCGTAAAAGACATAAAAGCAGGCGAAATATTTATGGAAGAGAATGTAAAATCAATAAGAGCAGGATATGGTTTACCACCAAAATATTTGAAAAACATTTTGGGAAAACGGGCAGCACAGTATATTAAGAAAGGAACACCATTAAGTTGGGATTTAATAAAGTAAGCAGAAATGAAATTATGAAAACCTACCTCCTTGAAAAAAGATATAATAATGAAGGTTGTTTAAAGAAAGGAGGTAGGTATGGAGAGATCAAAACAAATCAGAAGGTTTAAATATTTTATGGGAATTGACCAGCACAAAAGATATTCTCACATTACGGTAATTGATGAAGTAGGCGATGTAGTAGAAGAAAGAAAACTATACCATCATGACAAGGAAGGTATGCTTAATTATTTCAAATCCTTTAATCCTCGCCAAACCAAAGTAGTATTAGAAGCAACTGGAAACTGGTATTGGTTAGCAGACCTTTTAGAATCTGCTAACTTGCCCCATATATTAGCCCATCCTTACAAAACAAGAATAATTGCTGAAAGTAAGATAAAAACAGATTCTATAAGTAGCTTTATCTTAGCCCAATTATTAAGAGCAGGACTTATCCCTCAAAGTTACTTAGCCAGCAGAAAGACAAGGTCTTTAAGAGAACTATTAAGATACAGAATTTCCTTAGTTAAGGTAAGGAGTTCTTTAAAATGCAGGGTTCATTCTATATTAGATAGAGAAGGAATAGATACTCCTAAATTCTCTGATTTATTTGGCAGGAAAGGTCTAATCTGGCTAAAGAATCTAACATTAGCCTATCCTTTATCTCAAACTTTAGAAGGTTATCTTAATCTTATTGAAAGGCTAAATTCTTTAATAGATGAGACAGAAAAATCAATAAAATTAACTATAAAAGAAAATCCTTTAGCCCAACTTCTTCTTACTATTCCTGGAATTGGTTTCTTTACAGCTTATCTTATTCTTTGTGAAGTAGTTGATATAAATAGATTCCTCACTCCTAAAAAACTTTCCTCTTATATAGGAATAGTGCCCTCAATTCATCAATCAGGAAACTTCTCTCATACAGGCAAAATAACCAAACAGGGGAATAAATACTTAAGATGGGCATTAATTGAGGCATCCCAGAAAGCAATAATAAAAGATCCCTATTTAAAAGCAATCTATGATAAAATCTCTTATAAAAAAGGAAAACAAAAAGCAAAAGTAGCAGTTGCCAATAAATTAGCTCATATTATATGGGGTGTATTAAAATACAGACAACCTTATAGACCTAAAAAAAGATTAATATACTCATGCCCTGGGCAAGCCCGATGATTCTTCTGGGCCAAAAGAGCCCGACAATGTGTGAGTGGGAAGCCCAGGGCCGAAATCAATAGACCATGGTCATAACAAGGCCGAAGAGATGAAGGGCTTAAATACTATAAAAAGAAAATTAGAAAAAATAGAAAAACAAAATTAAAGTTTTTTATTGACAAGAGGTAGGTTTTCAGAGATGAAAAAAATTATAAAAGATATGTTGGTTTATACAAATACGTCGGTATTATTAAAAGCAGGAGCATTCTTTTTAGTGCCACTTTATACAAAATTGTTAACCCCAAACGAATATGGAATTATGTCGATATTAGGCGCTATCATGGCGATATTAACGGCTATTTGTTTTTTAGGATTAGACGAATCATACAAGAGATATTTTGTAGAGGTTGAAAAAGATATACGAGCTCGCAGAATAATGACTTCAACTATATTCAAATTATATCTTCTCTGGGCAATTCCTTTTCTTTTAGTTGTTTATTTATCTCGGAAATTTATTTTTGGAAGTTTAATAAGAGATTACGAAAGCATTGTACCATACTTTCCTATAACTTTTTTAATAGTATTTTTATCATTTTTTATATACATATTATATAGTTCTTTTATATTTGAAGGTAAAAGTTTATTTTTCTCCTTAACAAACATCTTTCAATTTTTATTTGATGTAGGATTAAAAATAATAGCAATTGCTGTTTTGGGACTAAAATTATGGGGAGTTTACATTTCACAAGCAATAATTTACATTTTTCTATCTGTTTTAGCATTTCGTTATTTTCTAAAATATCTGTCATTCGATTTTGATTTCGCAGAAGCAAAGAAATATCTAAGTTATGGAACACCATTGATTTCTCACACTTTATCTTTTACTCTATTAAGCATCATTGATAGACTTATCCTTCAAAAATATGTCCCTTTATCAGCAGTTGGAATTTATTCTTTAGGCTACAATTTAGGATTAGGGGTTAGTTTTCTACAAAAAGGATTTAGACGAACATTTACTCCTCTTTTTTTGAGAAGAACAAAACAATATGTAGAACAAAATGCAAAAACTGAATTTTATAGCAGATTTGGTAAGAAATATCTTATACAATTGATAACAATCTTTATGCTAATACATTTTTTATATTTTCTCTGGGCTAAAGAAATATGTTTGATTCTTGTACAGAACTCTGTTTTCTGGGAAAGTTACAAAGTGATTCCATATGTTATAGTTGGATATATGTTTATGAGTTTAATTTCATTAACAAATAATATTCTTATCTATGAAAAAAAGACAGTCTTTATCTCTATAACAACTATTATTGCTGCAAGTGTTAATATTATCTTGAATCTTCTGTTTATTCCATTATGGGGAATTTTAGGAGCAGCATTAGCAACAACTATTTCTTTTTTTGTTCGATCTGTTTTAATCCTCCAAAAAGCAGTAAAAGTCGCAAAAATGGAAATAGACTACTTTAAGATTACTATGCTATTTGTGTTTGGAATTATAGGAATATGTGGTGTCTATCAATGGGATAAAACTTCTTTTTATTTTGTAGGACCGGAAATTTTAGTTAAGTTTTTTATTACATGTACGGGAACATACAAAATTTGGAGATATATAAAAAGTCTAAAAATTGACCAGGCATGAATTTAGTATTAAACGAAGAGAAAAAAATAAAAATGAACATAGAAGATAGACCAACAATTAAAGCTTTATGTTTTTGTTATTTTGATAATATAGTGTTGATATATCTTGATATGATCAAAGCTATTAGTAACTGGATTGAAGTAAAACCAACATTTTTACTTGGTTTTCAAGATGAAATTATTGAAAAGATGTTATCTGAACAAGGTTATAGGTTTTATAGATTTGATTGGAAAACTATCAGCGAAAATTTTAGAAAAATTCCTATTCCATTTTTAAGAATATTTTTGATGGAATTATCATTTTATAAAATTTATAAGAAAATACTTAAGCAAATGAAAACTTTTGATTTCGATATTTTATTTTTTAACGACAATACAAATTCTGTTGGTAAGTATTTTCTTCGATTAGCTAAAAAAAAGAAGATAAAATCATTTTTTTATGTGTTTGGTCTTGGGGCAAGAAGTTCTTATAGATTTAAGCATGGAAATAGAAAATCACGCTCCTTAGTAATTCAATCTGTTTTAGATATAGAAAAAAAACTTCATATTAAAGTCTTACAATGGATGGGTATATTACCAAATGAGCCAATTTCTACATTCAATCTTGGTTGGGATTTTCTCTTGGTAAGAACAAATGATGATAAAAATTTAATGCTTCAACATGGTATCCCAGAAAAAAGAATCAGAGTAGTTGGGTCAATATGGGACTATAAACTGAATTGTTTTATCAAAGAAATAGAAAGAAAAAAAACGTTTACTAATCAATCAAAGAAAATGATTCTTATTACACTTCAACCAGTATATAAATTAGAACTATCTGAAAAAGGTGATAAAGAGAAAATAAGTTTTTTTAAGAATCTGGATATATTATTAAATTCACTTGTAAAAAATTCAGGTGAGCGATATCATATTGTTGCTAAATTTCATCCTAGAGATGATCTAGATTTATATAAAGATATTTTAAAAAAATATCAAGGGAAAGTAAGATGGGTTAGACATAAAGAAGAAGATACTTTGCGACTTATTCTGCAATCAGATCTTGTAATTACTCAATGTTCAACAACTATACTAGATGCAATTTCAGCACATAGGAAAGTTTTGTTTTATAAATTTTCTGATTTAAAGAATCCTTTCGTTGATTATCCAAAACTATTTAAAAATTTTTATGTTTATGATCCAAATAAATCAATAGATGAAAATATTAAACTAGCAGAGAAGATGGAGATAAACATAGAGGAATATTGTAGACGTCTAGAGAAGATAAATTTCGAGAAAGAATTCGCAAGGTTTATTTTAGACTGTGTATGTAACAAAAAGTAAAAGAGAAGTAGAAAAATGAAATTATTAATTACGATGGGCGTATACCATAAAACTGATCCAAGGTTTCAATCTGGCTGGGCATATTATGGGGCAGTATTGCAAATTATTGATTGGGAAAAGAAAAAGGTCATAAAAGAAGTAAGTTATCAATCACCTCCAGAACATTTAGGAGGTACTGGACAACTTCTTTTTACCGGAGCAGATATAGTAGGAGATAAAGTGTATGTTTGTACAAAAACTGAAGTAATTCGCTATAATGCTTTAACTTGGGAACCAGAATTTGTTATTTCCTATCCATTTTTTAACGATCTGCATTCAGTAATTTGCAAAGATAATCAATTGATTGTTGCCAATACAGGAAGAGAAACTGTTCAGTATTTTGATTTGAATGGTAAATTTATTAGAGAAGTTAATATGGCCTATACCCCACCGGAACGTAGATTTAGACCAGACTTTGATTATCGAACTGTAAGAGATACAAAACCTCATGAAGTACATATTAACCAAGTTTTTGATTTACATGGAGAAGTTTGGGTGACAAGATTAATTCCTCAAGATGCGGTGTCGGTTGAAAATCCAAAGAAAAAAATAAAAATAGATGTGGGACAACCACATGACGGCTGTGTAAAAAATGATAAAGTCTTTTTTACTACAACAAATGGTTATGTTGTTGTAGCAGATATTAATAAACTCCAGGTTGTAAGAGTAATTGATTTAAATTCACTTTATGGAAAGGATGAATTGATTGGATGGTGTCGAGGGGTAGAGGTAATCGGTAATTATGCTTTCGTAGCCTTTACGCGTATAAGAGAAACGAAACATAAAACTTTTAAGTTCTGGGAAAAAATAGATAAAAAGAAAACCCTTCCATCAAGAATTGTCCAGATAGATCTACAACGAGAAGTTATTGTTGATACTTATGAAGTAACTCACGATGGGGCAGCAATATATACTGTAGCAGAGTGGAATATTTAAAAATAAAATGAGTAAAAAAATCAAAAAATTTGTAAAAGTTCTGATAATAGAGTTCGCCATTTTTGTAACATTTTTTTTAATTTTAATTATTGGTATAGAACTACATTACTGGTATAAATTTAAACTTTTGCTGCCTCCTAATGATATAAAAAATTACACGTGGGGACATAAAGTTAGATGGAATAAGTTAGGATTTCGTGATAAAAATTACGATCTTAAGCCATTGGAAAATGGATTTCGTATAATAGTTTTAGGTGACTCTTTAACTTGGGGTGTAGGACTAAGTGAAGAACAGAGATACTCAAATCTACTAGAGAGATTTTTAAAGAAAAAATATCCAAATAAAAATATAGAAGTTCTAAATTTTGGTATATGCGGAGGACCAACAATTCAAGAAGCTGGAAATTTAAAAAAGTATTATAAGTTATTAAAACCCAATTTAATTATAGTAGGATTTTGTCTAAACGATCCACAGCCTAGAGCTCATAACTATAGTAAAGAAAGAGAGTATTACTTTAAAAAGATAGAATCATTACTAAAATTACTTCAGAAGTTGAAATTAAAAGGAAGTGCTGTAATGTTAAGTAGAGTATATGAAAATGTTCTGATAAAATTAGGCAAAATTCCCTTCTTTATTGATGCTTTAAAAAGAGTATATAAAAAAGATTCTGTTGAATGGAAAAAATTTGAAGATGCTTTAAGAGATATTGTGAGAATGAGTAAGGAAGTAACTGTTTATCCTCCAATATTTATTTCTTTAAATGAAGGAACAAATGTAAAAAAACCTACTGATTATAATAATCCAGACAAGATTTTAAAATTATATCTAAAATGGTATGCTCAAGTAGAAGAGACGGCCAGAAAATTAGGTTTTATTGTAGTTAACTGTGAGAAAGAATTTAAAGAAAAACTTAAAAATCATATAATGGCTGTTGTTCCAGGAGTAGATGGGCATCCTACTTTTGAGATGAATAAGATATATGCAGAGAAATTATTCAAAACAATAGAAAAACATGGATTTATTAAAGACTATTTTTGTAAATTGCAGATTAACTGATAAAATTATAAATTAAAACAAGTACTGTTAATTAACAGATATTTTATAATTTTTAAAAATTTATACTAGTAAATATGTAAGGAGGTAAAAATGAAACCAAAACTTGTTCATATATTGAAATGTCTTCATTGTTTGGGAGAATTAGAGGTAAGTGTGTTCGAAATGGAGAGAGAGGAAATAAAAGCAGGAGTTCTTATATGTAAGAATTGCGAAAGTTTCTATTTTATCGACAACTTCATTCCCAGGATGTTACCTAAAGAACTTTACTACAATGCAGATTTTTTGGAAAAGTATAAAAAGCAGATTAATTCTTTAGGAATCCAACCCGCAAGAGAAAATAAGGAAGATAAATTAAAGGAATTGAAACAACAGACTATTGAAAAGTTTGGCTTTGAATGGCTTAAGTATTCAAAATTTGGATGGGATGAGGAAAGATATAGTATTGAAAGGGAGGAAAGAATATTTAAATATAAATCACTTTTAGAAGAACATGAATTACGTGGGAAAATAGTTTTAGATGCAGGTTGTGGTAATGGTCGGTATTCTTTTTGGGCAGCTAAATATGGAGCAGAAGTTTTTGGGGTTGATTTGGGAATGGGGGTAGAGGCTGCCTATGAAAATACCAAACATTTGCCTAACGTTCACATTATTCAGGGAGATATATTTAATCTTCCATTTAAAAAAGATTTTTTTGATATTATTTTTTCAATTGGTGTATTAATGCATACTGGGAATGCTAAATTAGCTACTCGAAAACTTGTTTCTCATTTGAAAAAAGGAGGAACACTTACAGTTCATCTTTATCATAAGGGAAACTTCATTTATGAAATAAACGACGCGCTTATAAGGAAAATTACTACACGTCTCCCTCTTAAAACCTTATGTGTTTTCACAGAGGTAATGTTTGCGATTGCTGAGTATTTGAAGAAGGCAAGATTGCTAAAATATGTAAATATGTTTATTCGGCTAGAGGCAGGGCATCCACATTTTATTTTCGATTGGTATTCGGCACCTATTGCTACACATCATACTTATCCCGAAGTTTATCAATGGTTTAAAGAATTCTCACTTGAAGTTGTTAAAGACAATAATAAAGATTCAAGAAATCCTATCAAAAGATGGATAAATCCTCCTTGGTCTCTCACTGTAAAAGGGGTTAAGAAATAGGTGAAAAATATGTCAATACTAACTTAAAGTAATAGTATTTAAAGAGGATAAAATGTGCGGTATAGTAGGGATCGTAACACAGGGTATTATTGATAGATCTCAGTTAGTAGAAGCTATGGATTCGTTGAAACATCGGGGTCCTGACGGAAGCGGAATATGGATTGATGAGAATCAACAAGTTGGTTTGGCCCACCGAAGATTGTCAATTATAGATTTATCTGAACGTGGGATACAACCGATGTCAAACGAAGATAAAAGTATTTGGATTACTTATAACGGTGAAATATACAACTTTATAGAAATAAAGAAAGAGTTGATAGCAAGGGGACATATTTTTACCTCTAATACTGATACAGAAGTTATTATACACGCGTATGAAGAGTGGGGAATAGCCTGTTTAGAAAAGTTTATTGGAATGTTTGCCTTTGGGTTATGGGATAAGAAAGAGAAAAAACTTATTTTAGCTCGTGATAGACTAGGTATAAAGCCACTTTATTATTATAAAGATAATGAAAAATTAATATTTGCTTCCGAGATTAAAGCTATAAAGTGTTTTAGAGATGTTGATTTGAAAATTGATAAAACGGCTATATATGACTTTATGACATATCTTTATATACCTACTCCTAAAAGCATATATGCTAAGGTTAAAAAACTTCCTGCTGGTCACTATCTTGTAATGAAGGATAATCGTACAGAGGTACATATGTACTGGGATCTTAATGTTGGAAATTATAATATAACGAAAGAAACAGAAGCGATAGAAAAGATTTCGGAATTAATAAAGAGTGCAGTCAAATATCGTTTGGTAAGCGATGTGCCAGTTGGTATTCTTCTAAGCGGTGGTTTAGATTCAAGTGCAATTACTGCTTTTACTTCTAAGGTAGCCACTAATAGTCCAAAGGTATTTTCAGTAGGGTTTGATGTAGCAGAATATGATGAGATTGAGTCTGCAAGGGTAGTAGCCCAAAGATACAATCTGAACTTCTATACAGAAAAAGTAAAACTTGAAGACGCAACAACATTATTTGATACTGTCGCAATCAATTTTGACGAGCCATTTGGAGATTCTTCTTTATTACCTACATATGTAGTGTCAAAAATAGCAGCTAAAAATGTTAAAGTAGTTTTATGTGGAGATGGAGGAGATGAAATTTTTGGTGGATATCAGTGGTATACCAATTACTTAAGATTTTGCAGGAGGTTACCAATTAGATTTTCATTTATGAAGAAATTTGCGATTGATTTTTATCCTTCAAATTTAAGGGGGAGGATGAGAATTGCCTCAACAGGAATGAACAAGTTCGAACTATACACAAAACTTCATGGTGGACTTATTAAGGAAGAGAAGAAGAATATTATGAATGAGGATTTTTTTTCGGAGTTTCGAGAATATGATGATTATTGGTTGTTTAGGAAGTATTGGAAAAAAGAATTAGATATATGGACAGCGTTACAATATTTAGATATTAAAACATATTTATGCGATGATATTTTGGTGAAAGTTGATAGAATGAGTATGCTCAATTCTCTTGAATCGCGCGTTCCGCTACTTGACCATAGGTTGGTACAACTTTTATTTGAAATAGATCCTAAAGTAAGAAACAAATGTAATGAAAAAAAGTATATTTTTAAAAAGGTGATAAGTCCATATTTACCTGAAGAAATTTTAAGAAGAAAGAAGAAGGGTTTTTCTAGTCCTATTAATCAGTGGATGGAAGCGGGATGGCTTACAAATAATTCTATACCTTCTTTCTTAAATCAAAATAAATTTTCTAAAACTTTTTCAGAAAATAGGACGAAATTTATTGCTCATATTTTATCTCTGTTTATAAATTAATTTAAATTAATATGTTGAAGAAAGAATACAAAATATGTTATATTGCAAATTCAACTGTTCCCAGTCAAACTGCTAACAGTTTTCAGGTGATGAAAATGTGCGATGGATTTGCTGGCTTGGGTATGGATGTGATTTTATTGCTGCCAAAAAATGAAAATATAAAATCCTTTTATATTCTTAAAGATTTTTATTCTTTAAGTAACAATTTTGATATAGAGTATTTAATGCGACTTAAGACAGATCGACTGTCGAATTTTAGTTATGCACTTTCAGTATTGATTTATGTACTTAGAAAATTAGGCAAAAAAGTAATTTATTATACTAGAAATGAACTTATTGCGCTTTGGCTTGCTCGGTTAGGTTTCCCCGTTATATATGAAACTCATCAATTTAATTATGGAAATAAGTCAATAGATTCAAAAATACAAAAAAGGGTTCTTAAACTATCTAGTCTACCTGCGCTCCTTTTTATCGTTTCGATAAGTAATATGCTAAAGATGAAGTGGTTACAAGTAGGAGTACCGGAAGAAAAAATATTTGTTCTTCACGATGCTGTAGATCTGGAAAGATTTTTTAATTTGCCTGAAAAGGAAACTTTGAGAAAAGAAATAGGATTGCCTATAGAAAAATTTATTGTTACATATTGTGGGAAGATTTCAAAAGATCGAGGAATTGAAATCCTACTTGAAACAGCATTGAGATTAAAGGATGTTTATTTCTTAATAATAGGGGGTAGAGAAAAAGAAATTATTAATGAATTTAAAGAGTATGTTATAAAAAGAAAGATAGAAAATGTGTTATTTACAGGATTTGTTGAAAATAAAATAGTCCCTAAATATCTCAAAGCTTCGGATGTTTTGGTTATGTTGCATACCGATGCATGCTTGATTAAAGATGTAACTTCTCCTTTGAAATTATTTGAGTATCTAGCTGCGGGTAAACCAATAATTGCTTGCGATTTACCAGCAATAAAAGAGATATTGAAAGATGAAGAAAATGCTTTATTGATAAAACCATCAGTTTCAGATCTTATCAAAGGGATAAAACGAATTAGACAAGACAATAAGTTAATTAGGAAAATAGAAGAAAACAATTTTCAATTAGCACAAAAATATACATGGAAAAATAGATGTGAAAAAATTATAGATTTGATTAGCAGATATCAATGAAAAGTTTATTGTCAAAAACTTGGCAAAAGTTATTTCCAGTAGAGGAAGACTATAAAATAATGGTTGGGATATATCTATTTTTTATTTTATACGCATTAGTTACCGCTTACTTTATAATCAAAAGAGATTTATTTGGACTTATGTTTATTTTTCCTCTTTTATTTCTATGTTTATTTTTAATATCATTCAATAATCCTATCTTCATACTCAAGTGTATTATTGTATATGTATTTATTCAATATACCTTAAAATACAGTTTACATTTACCTCCCAGAATTACCTTAGTAGACGATATTTTATTTTTTCTTCTGATAGGAGTGCTAATTTTAAAAAAACAAGGTGTTTTTAAACTTAAATATTATCTTACTCTACCAATAATTTTAATCATAATTACAGGGATTATATCAGGAGTTGTTAATAACTCTCCTTTTTATGTTACACTTTTAGGCTTACGTGGTTATTTACAATATGCATTTTTGTTTTTTGTAATAATGAATCTTAATATAAAGAAAAAGCAATTAGTGAAGTTAAGTAATTTTTTTATTGATGTTTTCCTGGGACTGCAGATTTCTATGATGCTTTATCAAATAATCACAGCAATAAGAGAAGGCCATTTATCTCCAGATACAGCAAGTGGTACATTTAGTCATGGAGGAGCAAATTATTTAACTTATGCTACAACGATTCCGTTATTCTTTATTATCGGTAGAATAATTGAAGAGAAACAGTATGACTTCAAAAATAGATTACGCCTTTTTTTACTTTTGTTTGTGTTTATTTTTTCTCAAGGAAGATTCGCTATAGTGTTATCACCATTTATTTTTATTTTTATATATAGAGATAGGATATTAAAGAAAAAAATAGTAAGGAAATGGACCTTTAGATTTTTTCTTTTTTTTGGATTACTTTTTGGTTTGTATTTAATGTTCACAGATGTTAGAGAGATTAAAATGTACAATTTATATCAGAATTTTATTCGTTGGGAGCATGATATAAGCATGGGAGCCAATAGATACCTGTGGTTAGGATTAGTATGGAAATATGTAAGTAAAAGTTGGAAAACACTTCTTATAGGATATGGACCAGGGGAATTTTGGAGTTATATCTCCTATAAATTGAAGCGACCTTTAACAATGGAGACATATAATTATTGGGGACAAGTAGAGGCTGGAGTTGATGCAGGTTGTGCTACAGGGCTTGTTCCGGCCATTGGGGAGTTTGGGTTTTTGGGGCTTTTTCTGTTTTTGTGGTTGTTTTATAAGAATTATAGATGGGGATGGAATTTATTCAAAAATTCTCCTTCTCTAGTTGTTAGAGCATATTCTTTACCAGTTATTGCTGGTTCAATAATGATGATTTTAGGAGTATATGTGCATTTAATATGGGAATCTCAAAATATAACTTTTTTCTATTGGTTTTTTACAGGACTTATGTATAAAATTTATATAATAGAAAAAGAAGAGAGAAGATTTAAAGTATTAAAAACTCATTTTAAGGATGGGTAATGGAGAAATATAAAAAGGTAGACTCTTTTAGAATAAAAACTCCTTGTCAATTCTTAGCGTCATATAAATATGTTGAACCATACCTTAGGGGAAAGAGAGTTCTTGATGTAGGGTGTGCTACGGGAGAATATCTTCAAACATTTTCCAAAGAGTCTGTTGGTGTAGATATTTCTATTCCCAATCTCGAAATTTGTAGATCGAAAGGATTAAATGCAATTCTTGCGGATATCAATAAAACGTTACCTTTTGGAGATGAAACATTTGAAGGAGTTTTTTGTTCACATGTTTTAGAGCATGTAGAGTCTCCGATTAATTTTTTGCAAGAGATGAATCGTATTCTGAAGTATAATGGGATTATTGTGGTAGGGGTACCAGTTGAGATGAGTTTAGCGAGAGTTTTTAATGATCATTATTTTAAAGATCATACAGGACATATTTATGCTTTTTCTCTAGCGAATATGAGGAGATTATTTGAGTATTCGTGTTTTAAAGTCGAAAAGGTAGTGATTGATATTAATTGGGTGCGGAAATTACATTTATGGTGGCTTTTAAGTTTGGTGCAGAAGTTACCCTATATTTTTACTATGTGGTGGGCTAATGCGTATTGGGTAATTGGAAGAAAAATAGGATATGAAAAAGAACTATAGCGTTTTTTTCGTTAGTTTAACCTATCCCCCTTATATTGGTGGAGCAGAGAGACAGATGTCTTTGCTTGCAGAAGAATTGATTAAGAATAAAGTGAAAGTCAAGATTTTTACTATGGGACATCCCCTGAGAAAAAAACTTCCAATAATAAGAGAATCACCAATTGTAGGAAGAAGGATCAATTTCATTAATAAACTTCTTTGGTTTGTATGCCTTTTTTTTCAGCTTATTTGTACAAAGAAGAGAAATGTTATTATTTACTCTTTTGGGTATGGATTTGACAAATTTGTTATTTACTTTATTAACAAAACTAAGAATATTCCATATGTAATAAAGTTGCCAGGTACTTGGGATGAATATCTTCTTAAAAAGAGGGTAGCAAGAGATTTTAAGAACATATCAAAGAGATTGCAATACCATATCATCTTTAATGCCAACAAGATAGTCGTTCAGGATAGAATCTCTGTCAAGAATTTATGTGAATTTTGTAAGATTGAAAGAAGTAGAATAGCGTTAATACCTAATGGAATAAGAATAAAAAGATGTAAAAAAATTGATGTAATAAAAAAAATTCTTTTCGTGGGAAGGATTATAAGAGAAAAAGGTATTTTTGAGCTTTTAGAAGCATTTGACCATCTGATAAAGGAAGGATACGATTTTGAACTTACTGTTGTGGGAGATGGGCCAGATTTGAGCGAGATTACACAAAGATTTTCATCTAAGAAAATCCGTTATGTAAAAGCGGTTCCTGATGTAGATATATATTATGCAAATGCTGATTTGTTTGTTTTGCCTTCATATAGGGAAGGTTTACCAAATGTAGTTTTGGAGGCAATGTCAGTAGGATTACCGGTTATTGCGACTCCTGTGGGGGCGTTACCTGAGATATTTAGAGATGGGAAAGAGATATTCTATATCCGGGTTAGGGATGTTGAGAGTATAAAGAATAAAATTAAAGAAGTATATTCAGATGTTGAAAGGGCTCGACAGGTGGGTTATCAGGCTTATCAGAAAGTAAGAAATGAATTTTCTATTGAGAACAATTGTAAAAAATACATGAGTTTATTTGAGGAAATCTGTAGTTTATCAAGTAGATAGTACTTTTGAAAGAAGTGAGAAAAAGAACTAAGGTTGTTTTAGTTCAATGTGTTTGTCCTCATTATAGGGTTCCGGTTTTTAAGAAATTAGCAGAAGTAGTGGATTTAAAGTTATATTATGGAAAAGGGGAGAAAAAAGGAGCACTGAAAAATGCAGAGAATATAGAAGGATTCGATCGTCAAGAATTATTCTCAATTGTTATTAAGTTTCGGTTTAGAGATATTTATTTCAGATTTGTTTTTTCCCCCACTCTTTTATTCCATATCTGCCAAGACTACCCAGATGTTATTATATCTGAAGGGATTACCAATATTATCAATCTCGTTTTTATATGGTTTTACTGTAAGCTGTGTAAAGTAGGTTTAATAGTGTGGGATAGCGGACGTCGCAAAGAAAAACCAAAAAGTATTTTTAGAAAGTTAATTGAACCGTTATATGTTTTAATATTAAAGCAGGCTAAGGCAATAATAGCTTATGGAACTGTGGCAAAAGATTATTTCCTTTCTTTGGGGATAGAAGCTGAGAAAATTTTTATTGCTCAGAATACAATAGGAGTAGAAAAGTGTCTCAGAGAGCTTGAAAAGTTGAAAAAAGATTCTAGTAAGATTGAGGAAAAACGTAGAATACTTGGCTTAAAGAATAAAAAGGTTATTCTTTATGTGGGTGCGTTAGAGAAAAGGAAGAGGGTAGAGAATTTAATAGTTGTTTTTGAAAAGCTGAAAAGGGAAGTGCCGAATATAGTTTTATTGATTATTGGAGATGGCCCTGAAAGAGCTAGACTTGAAAGGTTAGTATCGGTGAGAAAAATTAGCAGCTGTTTTTTCTTAGGAGAAGTCATAGAAGGTGTAAGTACGTACTTTTTATTATGTGATGTTTTTGTCCAACCTGGTTGGAATAGTTTAGCTATAATTGAAGCTATGGCTTATGAGAAGCCGGTTGTTACTGTTTCGTATGGTGGCCCTGAGTATGAGATTATAGAAAATAATAAAGATGGAATAATTGTGAGAAGAGACGATATAGAGCAACTGAAAAAATCTATTTTGAAAATCTTGAAGGATAATACGTTTGCTGAAAATATGGGGAAATTAGCACAGCATAAAGTAAAATCTTTAACATTGGATAATATGATTCAAGGTTTTGTAAATGCAATAAAATATGCTAAAAATACTTTAAGAAGAGACGGGAATGAAAATATTATTAATTAATAAATTTTTATATCCAAAAGGAGGTGATGCTATAACTACATTAGAGACAGGACAGTTATTAATAAAGAAAGGACATGAAGTCTTTTACTGGGGGATGAAACATTCGCAAAATTTTAACTATCCTTACGCTGAGTATTTTATCGAAAAAATTGATTATGATCAAAATTTATCTTTCGGGCAGAAATTTTCTAATGCTCTAAAAATTTTATACTCTTTAGAGGCAAAACAAAAAATTACGAAGTTAATAGACCAAATACATCCGGATGTAGTTCATCTTAACAATTTTTCACACCAGATTTCTCCTT
>Ga0190363_1000312_pt1 | contig 28374 bp, 36 predicted proteins | sample 48721867_MG_FD_161272 | JGI IMG/M metagenome (GOLD analysis project Ga0190363, IMG submission 161272) | Hydrothermal vent microbial mat bacterial communities from Southern Trench, Guaymas Basin, Mexico - 4872-18-6-7_MG | ecosystem: Environmental > Aquatic > Marine > Hydrothermal vents >... | reverse complement strand
TTTTTTCTCTTATTGGAAAGCCGGTAACTTATAAAGTGAGAGAAAAAAGCCAGAGAATTTATTTACAGCATTTAAAGTCTGAAACCAAAAGGAATGGTAATATTAATACTCCTATTTTAGCTGAAAGAGTTCCTGGTTGGATGGCTGCTTCTACCTATAAAGTTCCTGGGCTTAAAAAATCAAGAATGGTTGGATTAGCTACTTTAGAAAAATATAATGCAAATACAGAGGAAAGTTTAAGAATTAAAGATAGCGATATTTATTTAGCTAAAATTAAAGAAATTGAAGTTAGACATTGGGAAAAACCTAAAGAGTTTTATGATGTTGAACTTGAAAAAAATCATCTTTTTGTTCATTCACTTGGTTTTGTATCTTTTAATTGTTGCCGGTTGAGAATAGATAACAGGAAATTGGAAAAAAGAGGAGGGGGATTATTTGGAGCTTCACCTTTAACTGGCGCAATCGGCGTAGTCACCATAAATATGCCGAGAATTGGATATTTATCCAAGACGGAAAAAGATTTTTTTGAAAGATTAGAATATCTTATGGAATTGGCAAAAGAAAGTTTGGAGATAAAAAGAAAGATATTAGAAAGATTAACAGAAAACAATCTCTATCCCTATAGCAAATTTTATTTAAGAAATATAAAGAAAAGATTCAATCAATATTGGAAAAATCACTTCTCAACAATAGGACTTGTAGGAATGAATGAAGCCTGTATCAATTTTTTAAATAAAGATATAGGTTCAAAAGAAGGAAGAGATTTTGCTTTAAAAGTTTTAGATTTTATGAGAGACAAACTTTTAGAATTTCAGAAAGAGACAAATAATAACTATAATTTGGAAGCAACACCGGCAGAGAGTGCTTCATTTCGTCTGGCTAAAATAGATAAAGAAAAGTTTCCTCAAATTATATGTGCTAATGAAGAAAGATTCAAGAAAGGCGCATTCCCTTTTTATACAAATTCTACTCACCTTCCTGTAAACTATACTGATGATATTTTTGAAGTTTTAAAACATCAAGATGAATTGCAATGTAAATATACTGGAGGAACTGTTTTGCATATTTATATAGGAGAAAAAATTGAAAATCCTCAAATAATCAAAAAATTAATTAGAAAAATCTGTCAAAATTACCGCTTGCCTTATTTTACAATCACTCCTACTTTCAGCATCTGTCCTCAGCATGGATATATAAGTGGAGAACACAAAACCTGTCCTAATTGCGGCTCTTTCTGTGAAATTTACTCAAGAGTAGTGGGATATTTAAGACCTGTGTCTTTCTGGAATGAGGGAAAAAGAGAAGAGTTCAAATTAAGAAAAACATTTAAAATAAAAGTATGAGAATAGGAGGATTACAAAAATTTTCTCTTATTGATTATCCAGATAAATTTTCTTGTATAGTTTTTACTCAGGGTTGTAATTTTAGATGTCCCTGGTGTCATAACCCAGAGTTGGTTTATCCCCATTTTTTTAAAGATACTATAAGTGAAAATTATATATTTGATTTTTTAGAGTCTCGCAAGAATGATTTAGAAGCAATAGTAATCACAGGAGGAGAGCCTACAATACAACCAGATTTAACTGAATTTATAGAAAAAATTAAAAAAATGGGCTATCTTGTGAAGTTAGATACTAACGGAAGCAATCCTTATATTTTGGAAAAATTACTTAAAAATAAATTAGTTGATTATGTTGCTATGGATATAAAAGCGCCTCCTGAGAAATATTCTCTTTTAATTGGAAAGAGTATAGATATATCTTTAATTTTTAAAAGCATAAAGATTATTGAAAAATATTCATCGGATTACGAATTCCGCACAACTTTCATTCCTTCTTTACTTTCTGAAGACGATATAGCCAGAATCAGAAGAATGGTTAAGAATAAAAAGAAACACAAAATTCAGAAATTTAGGGAAGCATCAAAGATTTGAAAGGAGGGGAAGATGCTTAAAAGAGTATTAGCATTCTTTACTGTCTTAGTTTGTGTTTTTATTATTAATAAGATTGGATTTTCTCAGGTGAAATTAGGAGAAATTGTAGTGACTCCTTATAAAACCGCGGTGGAGGAAGCGATGAATCCTTCCTCTGTAGATATAATTTATACAGAAAAACTAACTCAGAAGGGTATTTTTTCTTTAAAAGAAGCAATAAAAGATATACCCAGTTTAGCTTATACTACCTCAGGAGGATTAGGAGGAGATACAAGCGTCTTTATACGAGGAGCAGAATCTTGCCATACCCAAGTTATGTTTGAAGATATAAAACTTTATGATCCCATCTCTACTACTGGTTACTTTTATGCTTACAATTACATCTCTCTTGCCGGTATTAAAAAAATAGAAGTTCTTAAAGGACCTTACAGCTCTCTTTATGGTTCAGGAGGTATAGGAGGCACAATCTCTCTGATTACACAAAAAGGAGAAGGAAAGCCACACTTTTTGTATTCTCAACAAATTGGAAGTTATAAAAATTTTGAAGAATTGTTTGCATCAGAAGGAAAAATAGAAAAATTAGCTTATTCCTTATCTTTGTTCCGCAGAGATACAAATGGATTTTATGCTGCCAAATATAAAAATGGTAATCATGAGAAAGATCCTTTTCATAACTTTAACAGTTTTTTGCGTTTAGATTATGAATTTAATGACGATATCTTTTTAACTTTCTTAACCCACTATGCTTATGCTAAATATGAATATGATGCTACATCATGGACACCACCGTATTTACCTGTGGATGATGATGATAATTATGCTCATTTTTACCAAGGAATTGAAGAGGTGGCTTTTAATCATAAAATAGACGATTCTTTTTCTCATAAGATTGTATTCGGATATACTCGCACTTATCGCAAAGGATGGGAGAGTTCTTTATCTGACTACTGGTATGATGGTAAAACCTATCAGATAAAATGGCAAGGAAACTGGAGAATGAAAGATAATTGCAAAATAATTTCTGGATTTGATTATCTAAGAGAAAAGGGAGAAAGTGTATGGTCTCCAACAAGAGAACCTAAAAAAACAGCAAATACCAAAGGCTTTTATTCAGAAATTGTAATGGACAAAAAAAATATCTTTTTTAGTTCTTCTTTTAGATGGGAAAATCATTCTCGTTTTAAGGATAACATCACTTACAGCATCGCGGGTAGTTATTTGGTAGAAAAAACTGATACAAAACTGAAAGCTTCCTTTGGTAAAGGATTTAAAGCTCCCTCTTTATATCAGTTATATAGCTTTTATGGTAATCCTGATTTAGACCCTGAGGAATCAGAAAGTTATGAAGTAGGAGCTGAGCAAAAAATTTCTTCTTATCTTAATACAAGTTTAGTTTATTTTCATACATTTTTATCTAACCTTATAGAATACAACTGGGTAAATTCCCGTTATTATAACACAGGAAAAGCAAAAATACATGGTTTTGAATTTTCTTTAAACTGGAAAATTACCCCTCAAATTACTTTCCAAACTTTTTATACTCATCTACATACAAAAAAGGTATCTACGGGAGAAAGGCTTTCTCGGCGTCCTGCTAACAAAGTTACCTCTAAGATAAATTTCAATTTTACCAAGTGGATAGGAGAGTTAGAGTTTTCTTATGTAGGAAATAGAATAGATACATCAGAAAAATTAAAAGCTTATTTATTGGGTAATATAGCCTTAAATTATAAGTTAGATGATAATAAAGAAATCTTTTTAAGACTGGAAAATATTTTGGATAAAGATTATGAATTAATAAAAGGATATCAGACTCCTAAGTTCAGTGGATATGTAGGTATGCGATTTTCTTTTTAAACTTGTTATAAAAAAAATTTCTTTTATAATGTATAATGATGAAAAATTTGTGGAATTTTTCTTTAGGGTTATCTATTTTTATTCACACATTAGCTTTAGTAGGACTCTCCCATCTTAAACTGACAAAGGTTGAAAAAAAAGAAATTAAGATAATAAAAATTTTCCCTCAGGAAATTAAAAAAATAAAAGAGACTATCGCAAAAAACAATTTTACTTTCAAAAAACCTCCTCCTTATATTGAAAAATTAGCAAAAAAAACACTTATAAGAAAAGGGGAGCCTCGTTTAGAAGAAAAAGCAATCTCTACCCCTACCAAAGAAGTTCTTTTTTCTTCTCTTCCAAAAAGTTTGGAGAAATTTAAAAAAAATCCTGCTTATATGGAGTATTACAAATTGATTCGAGAAAGAATAAGAAGAAATGCCTATCGCTATTATGATATAGATGAAAGTGGAATAGTTTATTTATGTTTTGTTATTTTAAACAGTGGCGATTTGGCTCAACTTACTCTTTCTAAAAAAACAGAAGCTTCTTTTAAACTTATAAATATTGCTTTAAGAAGTGTTAAAGATTCAGCACCTTTCCCCCCTTTTCCTAAGGAATTAAACTATCCTCAGCTTCAATTTAGCGTCTCGATTCACTTTAAAAACAATTGACACTATTTTTTTCTGTGCTATAGTAAAAAAATATGAAAAGGAACCCTGCGGTAGCAGGACAATTTTATCCAGAAAATCCTCAACAACTAAAAGAAATGATTACCAGTTTCAAAAAAGGAATTTCTCAAAAAATTTCTTCTAAAGGAGTTATTCTTCCTCATGCAGGATATATATATTCAGGAAAAGTAGCCGTGCAAACGATAGAGAAAATTTTGCCAGAGAAAAGATTAATAATTTTAGGACCCAATCACACAGGATTAGGAAAAGATTTCAGTGTGTATAGAAAAGGAAGTTGGTTTACTCCCTTAGGAGAGATCAAAATTGATGAAGAACTGGCTGATTTTATACTGAAAGAAGAAGGTCCACTTAAAGAAGATACTTTAGCACATCAATTTGAACATTCTATTGAAGTGGAGCTTCCTATTCTGCAGTATTTTTTTGGACAATTTATCTTTGTTCCCATCATCTGCAGAGAAGATACTTTAGAGACTTATAAAAAAATAGCTGAACAAATTTATAAAGGGATTAAAAAAATTAAAGAAAAGGTATTAGTAATTGCTTCCTCTGATATGACTCATTATGAACCAGACTCAACAGCAAGAAGAAAAGATCGTTTAGCAATTGAGGCGATACTTAATTTAGATGTAGAAAATTTCCTTAAGATAGTAAAAGAGGAAAATATTACTATTTGCGGGGTTGCTCCTATTTCAATTACTTTAATACTTACAAAGTTACTCAAAGCAACGAAAGTAGAAGTAGTTCTTTATCAGACAAGTGCTGATGTAAGTAAAGACTATAGCAGTGTGGTGGGGTATTTAGGAGCGATTATTAGTTGAGATTGGTAATGAAGGAAAATATAAAGAAAAAAGTGGACGAAGACTGGAAAAAACAGGTAGAGAAAGAAAAGAAAGAAGCTCAAGAAAGAAATGAAAAATATCATACTCCTACTTTTTCTATTTTTCTCTCCTCATTAAGTATGCAGGCAATGATTGCTTTAGGAAGATTAGAAAATCCTATAACAAAAAAAATAGAGAAAAATTTAGAGCAGGCTCGTTTTTTAATTGATACATTGGCGATACTGAAGGAGAAAACAAAAGGTAATTTAACTAAAGAAGAAGAAGCTTTATTAGATGATGCTTTATTTAACTTAAGGCTTATGTATGTAGAGGAGAAAAACAAATGATTGATAAGAAACTTTTAGAAATTTTAGCCTGTCCTGCCTGTAAATCTGAGGTAATATTAAAGAATAACAAAATAGTCTGTACAAAATGCAAAAGAGCCTATCCTATAAAAGAAGGAATTCCTATAATGCTTATAGAGGAGGCAGAAATTGAAGAAGAAAAAAAGTAAAATATTGATTATTCATGGACCCAATTTACATCTTTTGGGAAGAAGAGAAAAAAATATCTATGGAGAGTTTACCCTTAAAGAGTTAGAGAAAGAATTAGAAGAGAAAGCTAAAAAATTGAAAGTAGAAGTTATAAATTTTCAGTCAAATTTTGAGGGAGAGATCATAGAAAAAATCACTCATGAGAATTATGATTTTCTTATTATTAACCCTGCTGGACTAACCCATACCTCGGTAGCGATCAGAGATGCAATTTTGGCGGTAAATAAACCAGCAATAGAGGTACATATCAGCAATATATTTTCCCGTGAACCCTTCAGACAGAAATCTTTAATTTCTGATGTTGTATTGGGAGTGATTACAGGATTGGGTAAAAATAGTTATCTTCTTGCTTTAGAGGCAGCCTGCAGTTTCTTAAGTGAGAAAAAATAGATTAGAGATTCTTCTTAAAAAATTAAAAGATTTCAAATTAGACGCATTTTTACTATCTAATCCAGTAAATATAAACTATCTTACCTACTTTGATAAGGAAACAGATGGGTATCTTTTTGTAACTCCGTCAAAATTAATCTACTTCACTTTTTTTGTATTTTGGGAAGAGGCAAAAACCAATTCTTTATGGCAGGCTAAGTTAGTAGAGAATAAAAATATTTTTGAAGAAGTAGCCAAGGAGGCAAAAAAATTAAAGATTAAAAGAGTAGGATTTGAAGCAAAATTTCTTCGTTTTGCTGAGTATGAAAAATTAAAAGAAGAGTTAGCTAAAAAAGATATTGAGTTTATAGAGACATTTGATTTGGTGGAAGAGGCGCGTATGATAAAAGAAAAGCAAGAGATTAATTTTATAAAAAAAGCTACTTCAATTACTCTTGAAACATTCGCATTTCTTAAAGAGATTATTCAGGAGGGAGTCTCAGAAAAATTTTTAGCGCGGGAGGCAGAAAAATTTTTAAAGATAAAGGGAGATATAAAGATAGCTTTTCCTTCTATAGTTGCTTTTGGAAAAAATACTTCATTTCCTCATCATTTACCTGGTGAGAAAAAATTAGAGAAGGAAGATATAGTTCTTGCTGATTTGGGAGCAAAATATAAAGGATATTGTGCTGACTTGACAAGGATAATTTTTTGGGATAAAATGCCTCATCATTTAAAGAAAATTTATGATTTGGTAAAAAAAGCAAAAGAAGAAAGTATAAGAAAGATCAAACCAGGGAAAAAAGCAAAAGAAATAGATAAAGTAGCGCGAGAAATTATTGAAAAAAAGGGGTGGGGAAAGTTTTTTGGGCATGGATTAGGACATGGAGTAGGATTAGAAGTTCACGAAAAGCCTTTTATTTCTCCTAAAAGTGAAGATATAATAAAAGAGAATATGGTTTTTACAATTGAACCGGCAATTTACTTTCCCCATAAATTTGGTATAAGATTAGAAAGTATAGTGAAGGTTAACTCTCAAGGAGCAGAAATCATTGATGGGGAAACTTTCTATAGCTGATTTAAAACCAGGGATACATATTTTTTACAATAACGAAATTTATCTAGTCATTGATTGCGAGCATGCAAAGTTAGGAAGGGGTTCTGCTTTCTGCCGGGTTAAATTGAAAAACATTAAGACTTCCCAGTTTATAGAGTATACCTTAAGAGATTCAGATAAAATTGAAGAAGCATTTATAGAAAGACGTCCCCTTCAATATACTTACCGAGAAGCAGAGGTTTTCCATTTTATTGATTTAGAAACTTATGAAGATTTGATTCTGGAAAAAAGTAGAATAGAGGATAAGGTTATCTGGCTTAAGGATAACTTAGAATTAACAGGAATTTTTTTTAATAATGAACTCATCAATTTAGAGTTGCCAAAAACTGTGGAGCTTAAAGTAATAGAAACTGAACCTGGATTCAGGGGAGATACAGTAAAAGCAGGAACTAAACCTGCCAAATTAGAAACAGGTTTAGTAATTAATGTTCCTTTATTTATAAATCCGGGAGATATAGTAAAAGTGGATACAGAAGAAAAAAAGTATGTAGAAAGAGTATAAATGGAAATTAAGAAAAAGTTAGAAGAATTAGTAAAATTCATGAAGGAGAATGATTTATGTGAATTAGAGATTGAAGAAGAAGGTAGAAAGATAAAACTTAAAAAATATACTCCTACAATTTCTGAGATAAATCTTTCGCAGGAAAAAAAAGAACTTACCTCTTCAGAAGTTATTTCTCAAAAAGAGACCGAAAAAGAAAATCTTATTGAGATGAAATCTCCAATGGTAGGAACATTTTATCGTGCTCCTTCTCCGGGAGCTAAGCCTTTTGTAGAAGAAGGAGATATTATTAATCCAGGCGATGTGGTATGTATAATTGAGGCAATGAAATTAATGAATGAAATTAAAGCTGAAGTTAAAGGAGAGATAATAAAAATTTTGGTAGAGAATGGAGAACCGGTAGAGTTTGGGCAACCTCTATTCTTAATAAGACCTCTTCCTTAATGTTTTCTAAAGTTTTAGTTGCCAATCGGGGTGAAATAGCAATTCGTATACTTCGTGCCTGTAAAGAGTTAGGTGTAAGAACCGTAGCGGTTTATTCCGAAGCAGATAAGAACTCTCTCCATGTAGAATTTGCTGATGAAGCAATTTGTATCGGAAAAGCTCCAGCTCAAGAAAGTTACCTCAACATATCCAGTATAATAAGTGCAGCTGAAATTACAGATAGTGATGCTATCCATCCTGGATATGGGTTTTTGGCAGAAAATGCTTACTTTGCAGAAATTTGTGAATCCTGTGGGATTAAATTTATTGGTCCTACAAGCAAAAATATCCGTCTTATGGGAGATAAAATCAAAGCACGAGAAGTTATGAGAAAGGCTGGACTCCCCTTAATTCCTGGAAGTAAAACTGCTGTGAAAACAAAAGAAGAAGCACTCTCTTTGGCAAATAAGTTAGGGTATCCGGTTATTCTTAAAGCAAAAGCAGGTGGAGGAGGAAAGGGAATGCGAATCTGTCACAGTGATGTAAGACTAATTGGTGCCTTCATGACTGCACAATCTGAAGCAGAAGCATCCTTTGGAGACTCTGAGCTTTATATAGAAAAATTTCTTCACCAACCTCGCCATATTGAAGTACAGATTGTTGCTGATAATTTCGGTAATGTGATTCATTTAGGAGAAAGAGATTGTAGTATTCAAAGACGTCATCAAAAACTCATTGAAGAAGCACCCTCACCTGTGGTAAATGAAAAATTAAGAGAAAAATTAGGAAGGATGACCAAAGAAGCGATTAAAGCTATTGGATACAGAAGTGTAGGAACAGTAGAATTTCTCATGGATGAGAAAGGAAATTTTTATTTTATTGAAATGAATACGAGGATTCAGGTAGAACATCCTGTAACTGAAGAAATTACTGGAATTGATTTGGTTAAATTACAGATCCTTATTGCTGCAGGAGAAAAGCTACCCATCAAACAACAGGATATTAAAATTTCTGGTTCAGCAATTGAATGCCGAATAAATGCTGAAGATCCGGAAAACAATTTTTTACCTTCTTGTGGAAATGTAGAATTCTGTTATTTTCCTGGAGGAAAAGATATAAGAGTAGAAACCCATCTTTACTCTGGCTATGTTATTCCTCCCTATTATGATTCTCTTCTTGCCAAAGTAATTGCTAAAGGAAAAACGAGAGAGGAAGCTTTAAAAAAGATGGATAGAGCATTAAGTGAGATACGCATAGAGCCTATCAAAACTACAACTCCTTTTTGTCGCAAAATCATCAACCATCCTGATTTTAAAAAGGGTAAGTATCATACAGGGTTTATTAACCAATTTTTAGAAGGAGTGGAAAATGAATAAAGAATTAAGCTCTGAATATGGACAGATAAAAATTCATAAAAAAGTAATCTCCCGTATTGCAGAATTAGCTACAAGAGAAATAGAAGGAGTGAAAAAAGTAGGACTTGATTGTTATGGATTGATAGGTAAAATATTAAAGTTATTTCCTTTAATAAAAGGTATAAAGGTAAAAATGTTAGAAAATAAGGAGATAAAAGTAATCATTCCTGTAGTTGTAGATTATAAAACAGATATTATTGATGTTGCCTATCAAATTCAAAAAAACGTAACTTATAAATTATTAAATTCGTTAAATTTGGACTCTCTTCATGTGGAGATAAAGGTAAAGAACGTAGAAAAAGAAGGAGGTAAATAATGTTTTTTATAAGTTGTCTAAGCTTTGTCTTTTTATCCTCTTTGATAGGAATTATACTTGTTGGTATCTCCTTAGGAATAATTTCTCGATATGAGTTATACTCTTGGGTCAATAAAATAATTTCTTTAAATTCCTACCAACAGATGATTTTAGGGTGGTTGGGGGTATTTTTTATTCTTGCAAGTATAAATTTTGTACGCAGATTATCTCTACATTCTACAAAGGAAAAAGCAATTGTTTTAAATACGGATAAAGGAAATATAAAAGTTTCTTTATCAGCTATTGAAGATATGATCCGTAAAGATTTATCTGATCGAGAAGAAATTTCTCATATAAGACCTAAGGTTTTAATTCAACGCAAAGGAATAAAAATTTTAATTCGGGCAGTTTTAAAATCAGAAGAAAATCTTTCTGAATTTACTGCCCAGATACAGGAAAGAATCAAAAATAGATTAGAAACTCTCATTGGAAAAGAAAAAGAAATATTTATTGATTTAGAAATTAAAAAGATAGCTCTTGCTGAGTCCGGTTATAAAGAAGAAGAAAAAAAGGAAAAAGTAGAAATACCTTTTCGTAATTACTAACAAGGAGGTGAAAATGCGCATAGGGATACTTACTGGAGGTGGAGATTGCCCTGGTCTTAATCCTACAATTAGAGCAATCACAAGAAAAGCATTAGAGGAAAATAACCAAGTTATAGGAATAAAATATGGTTGGAAAGGATTATTAGAGAAGGATTATGTAGAATTAGGTCTTTCTTCCATTTCTGGAATTCTACCTAAAGGAGGGACAATCTTGAAAACTTCACGTACTAACCCTTATAAAAGAGAAAATGGAGCAAAATTGGTAAAAGAAAATTTTAATGAGTTAAAATTAGATGCGTTAATTGCTATTGGAGGAGAAGATACTTTAGGAGTGGCAACACGATTATACAAAGAAGAGGGGTTAAATATAGTAGGAGTACCTAAAACTATTGACAATGACCTTTCAGCAACTGATTTCACTTTTGGATTTGATACTGCAGTAAACATTGCCACTGAATGTATAGATAGACTCCATACCACTGCTGAATCTCATAATCGAGTTATGGTAGTAGAAGTAATGGGCAGACACGCCGGCTGGATTGCTACTTACGCAGGGTTAGCCGGAGGAGCAGATTTCATTCTTATTCCTGAAATTCCCATAGATATAGATGAAATATCTCGGGCAATAAAAAGAAGACAGGAAAGAGGGAAAAATTTCAGTATTATAGTTGTAGCTGAAGGAGCTAAATTCAAAGATGAATCGTTGGTTGTTCAAGAAAAAAAGACAGATGAGTTCGGTCACGTAAGACTTGGAGGTATCGGTCAGGTTTTGGCAAAATTGATTGAGGAAAAAACAGGATTAGAGACACGTGTTACAGTATTAGGTCATATTCAGAGAGGAGGAACCCCTACTGCTTTTGACAGAGTTCTGGCAACTCGTTTTGGAATAAAGGCTTATCAGATGGTAAAAGAGAAAAAATTTGGATACATGTGTGCTTTAAAAGGAAATGAAATTGTTGAAGTGCCGTTAGAAGAGGCAACAGGAAAACTTAAAACAGTAGATTTAAGCCTTTATGAAATAGCAAAAACATTTTTTGGATGAGAAGAAAAATTATAAAAGAGGCCATAGAAGAACATAAAAAAGTCCTTTTTTCCTTAGAAAAATATATACCCTTGATAGAAAAAATAGCTTCTTTATGCATTTCATCTCTTAAAAAAGGAGGAAAAATAGTTTTCTGTGGTAATGGAGGAAGTGCTGCAGACAGCCAACACTTAGCTGCGGAGCTGGTAGGAAGATTTCTTAAAGAAAAAAGACCTTTATCCTCTTTAGCTTTATCTACCAACACATCTATACTTACTGCTTTAGGTAATGATTATGGATTTGAGTATACTTTCTCCAAACAGATTGAAGCTTTACTGAAACCGGAGGATATACTTGTTGCTATCTCTACCTCAGGAAACTCAAAAAATGTGATTGAAGCAGTAAAAAAAGCAAAGGAGATTAAAACCAAAACTATAGGATTATTGGGAAAAGGAGGAGGAAAATTAAAAAAAATTGTTGATTTACCGTTAGTAATTGAGAGTGATAATACTGCTCGTATCCAGGAGATGCATATTCTTGTAGGTCATATTCTTTGTAAATTAATTGAGGAAGAATATATTGGAAAAAGTAATAAATAGAAAAGAAGCAAAAAGAATAATAGAGAAATTAAAAAAAGAAGGAAAAAAAATTGTCTTTACTAATGGATGTTTTGATATTTTACATCCTGGACATATAAAGCTTCTTAAAGAAGCAAAAAAATTAGGAGATTATTTATTTGTAGGACTGAATTCAGATAACTCAATAAAAAAAATAAAAGGAAAAAAAAGACCGATACTTCCTCAAGATGCACGTGCAGAAATTTTAAGTGCTATTGAATATGTAGATTATATTATACTTTTTGATGAACCAACTCCTTATCGCCTAATAAAATCACTAAAACCTCATTATTTAGTAAAGGGAGCGGATTGGAAGAAGGAAGAAATTATAGGAAAGGAATTCGCTCAAAAAGTTTGTCAGGTAAAAATTTTAAAAAATTTTTCCACCACTTTATTAATTGAAAAAATTTTAAGAAGATATAAAAATGATTAAAGAAAGTGATATCTATCGAGTGATAGATGTAAACTTTAATCGCTCCAAGGAAGGGTTAAGAGTAACTGAGGAGTTTTTTCGTTTCGTTATAAAAGATGATAATTTAAGAGAAAAATTACGCAGATTAAGGCATAAACTTGATGAAATTCTTAAAAAAGATGATTTTTTAAAAAAACTTCTTCAAGCGCGTGATATACAAAGAGACTCAGGGAAAAAAAGTGATGAGTTAGAATTTTCTGGAAGAGATAAAAAAGATATTTTATTTATTAATTTTCAAAGGATAAAGGAATCTTTAAGAGTTCTTGAGGAATTTTTTAAAATAATAGACAAAGATAAAGCAAAAATGATAAAAAAGATGCGCTTTCAAGTCTACAGAATAGAAAAAGATGCATTCTTACGGACTTCTTTATGTAATCCTTGACAGTCAGGTTATTGAAGAAAATAATTTAGATATTTATAAATTAGCTGAAGAGTTATCTTTACAAGAGGTAGATTTTTTCCAGTTTCGATTTAAAAATCTTTCCGATAAAGAAGCAGTTGAAATTTCTTTTAAGTTAAGTAAAATTTTCCACAAAAGAAAAAAGGTATTTATAATAAATGATCGTCCTGATATTGCTTTAGTTTCAGGCGCTGATGGAGTTCATTTAGGAGAAAAGGATTTCCCTATTAATTTGGCAAGGAAAGTTTTAAAGAATAAAAAAATTGTAGGAAGAACTATACATAGCTATACTGAGTTTCTTCAAGTGAAAGATGAAAAAATAGACTACTTAAGTGTAGGACCAATTTTTTCTACTTCACTGAAACCTGAATTAACTTCTATTTCTCAAGAAGATATAGAAAAAATACTGAAAGAGGCAAAAAAAACTGTATTTGCCGTAGGAGGGATAAATTTAAAGAACCTCAAAAAAGTCCTGAATATGGGTTTTAAAAACATTGCTCTCTGTCAAGGTCTAATTCTTTCTAAAAATTTAGAGAAAATAATTAAGTGCTTTAAAGAAAAGTTAACATTTAAAAAAAGGTAGAAAATTTTTATTTTTAAGGTAAAATATTTAACAATGTCTTCATTCTTTTATAAAAATGCGGGATTAGCTCAACGGGCAGAGCGCCAGCTTCCCAAGCTGGAGAAGCGGGTTCAAGTCCCGTATCCCGCTTGTGGAATCCCAAAGAAATAATTAGAGATGACTTCTAAACAAGAAATTTTAAATATAATTACAAAAAGAATTAAAAGTTTCAAGGAAGGGTATCGCCAAAATTTATCTATTTTAGGAAGGGATGAGGATGAATTAAATTATTTAATTGAAAATTATATTCTAAACCAGAAAGTGCCTGATCTCATCTATATCCATATTGACCCTCTTTATCTTAATCCTACTCAAATTTTTAAAAATATTCTTTTTTCTTTTCTTTCTCAATATTTAAATACATCTGCTTCTTTAGATTCTTCACTGAACAAAATTCAGACATTTCTACCTTCTACTTTTAATTACGCAAAGGATATTTTGAAGACAAAAGTGACAAAATTTTCTCAAATTTTAGAAGTAATTAATAAATTTATAAATGAAAGTCAAAAAAAATGTCTTTTGCTTATTAAAAACTTTACATTTTTTGAAGAAATCTTTAAAGATTTTTATGAAAGCTTTTCTAAATTTCTAATTTTACAAAATAAATGTATGGTAATTCTATTTGATTCTTATATAGAAAAAGCAAAAAGGATTATTAATTCCAAATTTAATCTATTATTCGGAGGGTTTCAGATTCTTTTTTTAGATATTTTTTCTTTTTGGGACAATTATCTTTACCTAACTGAGCGTCTCTCCCCTCAAAGATTTAGCCCTCATTTTATTGCTTTTTTTATTCAAAATTTAAAATCCAATCTTTTTTATTATCATATATTCACCCAAAAAATTAAGGAAATTTCTCAAGGACTCTCCCTTGATGAAGAAGAAATTATCCTTAGGGTATTTAAAGAACTTATGTATCTAAAACACTCAGTATTTTTTCAAAAATTTATGCATAAATTAAATTTTTTAAAAGAAAAATATAAAGATTACCAAGATCTTGTAGAAATATTATTATTACTCTCTCAGGGATATATTCGCAAAAGCGATCTTTTATTTTTTCTAAAAATGGATAAGAACAAATTTCAGCAGAAAATAAGACGTCTTTGTGAAATTGAATACATAGAAAATCTGGGCAATATTTATAAAATGAGTGATGGTTTATTCTCCTTTTGGTTATCAAAAATTTTTTATTTACACTCCTCTCAAAGCTCTTTTGATACTTCTTGTAAAATGGCTATTTTTGAGAAAAAAATAAGGGAGGAGTTTTCTTTATTTAAAGAAGAGTTCTACAAAGAAAAAATACAAAAAGTTTTAGAACTTTTCTCCTCTTTTAAGGACGACACATTAATTTTTAATGAACAACGTTTAAATTTTCCCTCTTTAGAAAGAATAAAAGTGATTACTTATCCTGAGCAAGATTTAAAACTTCTTGTAGGAGAAGGAAAAGATATTGTAATTGTAGGAATAAAAGAAGGGGAGAGTAAAGAGGAAGATATTTACAATTTTATAGAACGTAGTCGGTTAATTAAAAATCGTAATCTAAAAAGAATTTTTATCTCTTTAGGAAAAACTTCTGATTCAGTAAAGTTGATTGCCAAAAAAGGTAAAATTTTATTGTGGGAAAGAGAAGAATTAAACAATATTTTAAGAATTTACAATAAAGCAATTGTTTTATGAGAATATTGGTAATCTCTGATACTCATATACCAGTTGCACAAGAAACTCTTCCTCAAATAATTCTTAAAGAGGCAAAAAAAGCCTCTTTATGTCTTCATGCAGGAGATTTAATAGTCTATGAGGTATTTGAAAAATTAAACTCTTTAACAAAAACAGTTGCTGTAAGAGGAAATATGGATAGAGAAGAAGTGAGAAAGAAATTAGCTGAGAAAGAAATTATTGAAGTTGAAAATGTTCGTATAGGACTTATTCACGGGCAGGGCGCTCCTTCTTCACTTATATCCTTTGTTGAAGAAAAATTCAGAAAAGAATTAAAAAACCTTAATGTTATTGTCTTTGGACACTCTCATTGTCCTTTAATTGAAAAAAGAGGAAAGATTTTATATTTTAATCCAGGCTCTCCCACGGATAGATTCTTTGCTCCTTATAATTCTTATGGTATTCTGGAAATAGAAAAAGGAGAAATAAAGCCTAAAATTGTAAAAATATGAAGATAATCTGGGCTCCTTGGAGAATAAAGTATATACAAAAGAAGAAAGAGAAAGGCTGTATTTTTTGCAATCATCTTAAAAAGAAGAAATCATCACTTCTTGTATATACTACTCCATTATCACTGGTAGTCTTGAATCTTTTTCCTTACAATAATGGTCATCTACTTATTGCTCCTAAGAAACACACAGATTCTTTGGAAAAATTGACGGAAGAAGAGTTGATGGATTTGATGAAAGTAGTAAAGAAGATGATAAAAGTTTTAAAAAAAATATTAAAACCAGACGGATTTAATATAGGGATAAATTTAGGCAAAGAAGCAGGGGCAGGGGTTGAGGAACATTTACATATTCATATTGTCCCTCGCTGGAGAGGAGATACAAATTTTATGCCTATTTGTTTTGATACAAAGATTATTCCACAAAGTTTAAAAGAACTTGCTCGAAAATTAAAAAAATGCTTACAAGAAGAGATATAGAGGAAATAGAAGATAAAACCTTAGCTCCTTTTGCTGCAAAATCTAAATATTCAAGAGGAAGAAAGTATAAAGAAAAAGAACACCCTTATCGTTCTATATACCAGAGAGACAGAGACAGAATTATTCACTCGGCTGCTTTCAGACGCTTAGAATATAAAACGCAAGTATTTGTCTATCATGAAGGAGATTATTATCGCACGCGCCTAACTCACACACTTGAAGTAGCTCAAATTGCACGCACAATAAGTAAAGCATTGAGATTAAATGAAGACCTTACAGAAGCTGTTTCTTTAGCTCATGATTTAGGTCATACTCCTTTTGGGCATGCAGTGGAAAATACTCTTAATGAGCTAATGAAAGATGAAGGAGGGTTTAATCACAATATTCAGGGTTTAAGAGTAGTTGATTTATTAGAGGAAAGATACCCTTATTTTAAAGGATTAAATCTTTCTTGGGAAACAAGAGAAGGAATTATAAAGCATTCTCCTTCTTTAAAAGAAAACAAAGAAAAAATAATTCCTGAAAAATATAGAAAGGAATTTGAATTTGATAAACAACCGACATTAGAGACACAAGTAATGGATGTAGCGGATGAAATTGCCTATGATAGTCATGATTTAGATGATGGGTTAAAATCAGGAATGTTAAATGAGGAAGAATTAAAAAAAATAGAAATTTGGAAGTATACAGAGAAAAAAATAAAAGAGGATTTTTCTTTTTTAAGAAAAGACTTAAAAATTCATCTTATCATTAGAAATCTTATAAATCTTCAGGTTACAGACCTTATTCGCAATACTTTAAAAAACATTAATCGGCTTAAGATAAAAACTTTGGATGAAGTGCGTCAATATAAAAAAAGAATAGTTACATTTTCTTCTTCTATGCAAGATTTAAGGAAAGAATTAAGAGAATTTCTTTTTAAAACTTTATATTCCCACTGGAGAGTCTTAAGAATGTCAGATAAAGCGAAGCGATTCATAAGGAATCTTTTTTATATATATCTAAACAACTATGAGTTACTTCCTCCTAATTTTAAAAAACGTATTGAGAAAAAGGAGGATACTCCTAAAAGAGTAATCTGCGATTATATTGCAGGAATGACAGATCGTTATGCTTTAGAAGAATACAGAAAGTTTTTTGATCCTTATGAAAAAATATAGTAAAAAGTACAATATTATTTTTTCTTCTTTACATACTCTTTACCGTTTAGTAACCTCTTTTAACAAACCTAATGATTTTATTATTGGAATAGCTAAACTTTACAAAAATACTTTCAATGCTGACAAAGTTACTCTTATATATAAGCTTTATAATTCTTCTCGATTAATAAAGGAGAAGATAAAGGATAACACTTATACTCTTAAAAGAGGAGGGATATCTATCCTAACAAAGGAAGAGAAAGAAATGTTCGAGAGAAGTAGAGAAATAATTTCTGATAAGAAATTAGCCACACCTTTAATTTTTGTAAAAACTTTGGGAGTAATTTTTTTAGAGAGAAAGAAAACACCTTTCAGTGATATCGAAAAAAGATGGTTTGCATCTTTGTCAGAACAGGTAAGTATTTCTTTTAAAATCATTGGCTTGCACCTTGAAGAACAAAGGATGCTCATAAATTATATCAAAACTTTATCCAAAATGTTAAAAAAATCTATTCCTACCCCTTTCCATCAGCCAAGTATTTCCAGATTAATTAAAAATTTAGGTAAAGAGTTAAAACTTAGTGAAAGAGAAATTCGATCTTTAGAATTAGCTTCTTTGTTACATGATGCAGGAAAAATTCATTTGCCTTTACAGGTTTTAGAGAAAAAAGAACCCTTAACAGAAGAAGAAATTAAACTAATTACTGAACATCCCCAAAAAGGCGTGGAAATCATCAAAAACCTTGAAATACTCAAACCTGTTATTCCTATCCTTCTTTATCACCATGAAAGATTTGATGGAAAAGGATACCCTTCAGGTTTAAAAAAGAAAAAGATACCCTTAGGCTCACGTATTTTAGCAGTAATTGATGCATTCAATGCTATGTTTTTTGGTCGGCCTTATAAAGAAAAAATGTCTTTAGATGAAATCGAAAAAGAACTTAAAAAACAAAAAGGAACTCAATTTGATCCTCAAATCATTGATGCTTTTGTCAAAATTTTAAGAAAAAAGAATATCAGAAATTACTTGAATTCCTTAATATAAATTTTTATAATAAAATTTGCTATGAGAGAAAAACAATTAAGATTTTTCCATTCTCAAGAAGATAAAAATAAAAAAATAGTTACAATTCCTAAGGACATTTTATACTTTTCCCTTATTATTGTTACCTTAAGTATCTGCCTTGCTTATATAGCAGGTGTAAGTAGGGGAAGAAAAATAGCAAAAAAAAGTTACTTCTCAAGTCCAAAAGATATTGTTCTTGTTAAAAATAAGTTAGAAAAAAAGAAAGAAAAGGATCTTTCTACACCAAAAGAAATTAGTAAAACTACAAAGAGAAAAGATAAAACAGAATATGTAATTCAGGTAGCTACTTATAAAAATAAAAAATTAGCAGAAAAAGAAAAAGAAAGATTAAAAAAGAAAGGATTTCCGGTAATTCTTTCTCGTAAAGGAAAGTATTTAGTGATATTTGTAGGAAAATTTTCTACAAAGGAAGAAGCAAAACAAAAGCTTAATTTTTTAAAAGCACGTTATAAAGACTGTTTTATAAGGAGGTTGTGATGAGTTTGCATACTTCCTTAAAAAGGGCAGAGAAAAGTGGTCGGTTTCGTTCTGTATGGAAAAGAGCAGAAAGAATAAAGTGGCTTCTTGAAAAAGGACTTAAAAAAGACGAATTGCCTATTTATGGATTACCTAAGGTAAAGATTGTGAAGATGAAAGCAACAAAAAAGAGTAAAGCTAAACAGGCAGAAGAAAAAACAGAAAGTGGAAAATCCAGTTAATGAGAAAAAAATTATTATAAAAATTTTTCTTTCATTCTTTTTAATTACAACTATTTTCACTGCCTCCCCTTTTAAGAAAGGAAAAATTAAAAAAGAGGGAATAAATATTCGCGCTGATTCACGTATCAACTCTTTTTCTTTAGGAAAATTAAAAAAGGGGGAGACTGTAACTATAGTAGGAGAAAAATTTGATTGGTATAAAATAATTCTTCCTGCACGTTTCAACTGCTACATAGCTTCAAAATACTTAGAAAAGATAAATAAAAATAAAGCAAAATGTAAAGCAGATAGAGTAAATATTCGCTATTCTCCTTCATTAAACTCTTTAATTCTGGGGAGAGTAGATAAAAATTCTATTGTAAAAGTCTATGTTTACGGAAAAAAATGGTCAAAAATCAGCTGTTTCCCCTATGCATATGGTTGGGTATATAAAAAATTCGTAAAAATATATGAAAAAAAGGAAGAGAAAGTAATTAAAAAAGTAAGTAAAAAAAAGATAGAAAAGGAGGGATTAGTAATACAAAAAGAAAAATCAATTTCTTTAAAATCTACTTCTCTTCAAAAAATACCTTTGACGGAGGGGATTCTTAAGAAATTAAAGGAAGAAATAGGGGATGGCATCAATTATTTTTTAGAAAATGAAGGAGGAATTGTTTTACTTAAAATCAAAAAAGAATTACATCCAGAGAATTTTCTAAATAAAAAAGTGAAAATATATGGCAAAAGCAGTATAGATCATTACGTATATATTGAAGTAGAAGAAATCAGTCCATGATAATAATTTTTATCATCTTTATTCTTCTTTACTCAATTATTCTTCATGAACTTGCCCATGGATGGATAGCTTATAAATTAGGAGATTCAACTCCTAAATTAGCTGGTCGTCTTACTTTTAATCCCTTTGCTCACATCGATATTATAGGCACAATAATTCTTCCTGTTCTTTTGTTAATTATAAGTAAAGGAAATGTTGCCTTAGGATTTGCCAAACCTGTGCCTATTAATCCTTATAATTTTAAAAACCCCAAAAGAGACATAATGTGGGTAGGAGTTGCTGGTCCTTTGGCTAATATTCTTTTAGCTCTCTTTTTTGTTTTGTTAATCAAATTAGATATAAACTCTACTTTTCTCTATATGATTTTTTCCTATGGAATATTTATAAATCTGCTCTTGGCAATTTTTAATCTTTTGCCCATACCCCCCTTAGATGGCTCAAGGATTATAGTATCTTTCTTAACTTCACGAGGAGCGTATCTATATCTTAAATCAGAAATAATAGGAATAATCATAATTCTTATTCTTATATATTCAGGATTTTTACAATGGTTTATCTTTCCTATAATAAAGAGTATTTTTTATCTTGTAGGAATTAATTTTGAACTTTTTGAGTAATGGAAATAATAAAAGTTGATCTGAAAGAAAATTCTTATAATATTTATATTGGAGAAAATTTACTTAAACAAAAAAGATTTTTCTCTGAAAGTGAAAAATATGGAAATTTTGCTGTTGTTTTAACACATAAAAAAATTTTAGATTTACACCAAAAGTATATAAACGATACTTTAAAAAAACTACCCTGTCAAATTTTGACTATTCCTGAAGGAGAAAAAACTAAATCACCAAAGCAAGTTTTAAATGTTATCAAGGAAATTATAAAAATAGATAGAGTAATAAAAAGAAAACTCTTTATACTTTGTCTTGGAGGAGGAGTTATTGGAGATTTAGGAGGATTTATTGCTTCTATTTATAAAAGAGGAATTCCCTATATTCAGATACCCACAACTCTTCTTTCTTGTGTCGATGCAAGTATTGGAGGTAAAACAGCTATTAATCTGAAAGAAGCAAAAAATATTATTGGAACTTTTTATCAACCAAAAGCAGTTTTCGCGGATCTTAATTTTTTGTCTACCTTAAAAGAGAAGGAAATTAAAGAAGGTTTTTCAGAGATTATCAAATATGCTGTTATTCAAGATAAGAATCTTTTTAATTTTCTAAAGAAACATTATCAAAAATTAAAAAGATTAGAGATTTCTTATTTAAAAAAAGTCATCAAAAAATGTGCAGAGATAAAAGCAAGAATAGTAGAAAAAGATGAAAAAGAAAAAAAGGGAATAAGGAGTATTCTTAATTTTGGTCACACTATCGCTCATGCATTAGAAAGCTCAATGAGATATTCTCGAAAAATAACACACGGAAAGGCGGTAGCCTTAGGAATGGTAGGAGAGGGATATATTTCTTATTTTTTAAGATTATGCTCCAAGGAAGAAGTAGAAAAAATAATAAATATTGTACAGCTTTATTCTCTCCCTACAAAAATTCAATTTGATCTTCTTAAAACCTTGGAAGCTTTAAGGCAGGATAAAAAATTTATAAGAGGATACACACGTATAGTAGTGATAGAGAAAATAGGGAAAGCTTTCATTAAAGAAAATATTTCCTTCAAAATCATTAAAAAAGCATTAGAAAAAATTAATAGGTAAATTTGACATTTTTTAAAAAATATGGTATATTTAGTGGATTTTTAAGAAATTTATAAAAAGAGGTGAAAAATGGAGGAGAGGAGAAAGTCATCAAGGGTACATATTTCTTTTCCTATAGAATGTAGAGTGCTTCCGGAAAGAAAAAAGATTTTTTATACTGTAACTAAAAACCTAAGTATAGGAGGAGTAAAGATACTGAGCGAAGAATTTTTTCCTAAGGAGAAAACTTTAAAAATAAATATAAATTTAATAAATGAAATTATAGAAGTCAAAGCGAAGGTTGTCTGGTGTAATAAAGAACCTTATTCGGAAAGATATCAGATGGGGTTATGTTTTTTGGAAATGAATAAGAAGAATAAAGATCAATTAAAAGCTTTTTTAGAAAAAATCTATCATTCCTAAACTAAATGGGGAAAAAAGAGAAAAAAAGGAAAACCTGCCTTAATTGCAATAAGTCCTTGAAAAGAATTAACTGGTATTATCGCAATGGAGGATATTTCTGTAATAAAAAATGTTTCAAACTTTATGTTTCTAAACAGAGTCAGCAATCTCCTTAAAGTAAATGTTTAAAGAAAAGAGGAGATACCCTCGCTTTTCCTTATGCCTACCTATAAAAATTTTTAATCAATCTCTTAACATCGTAACAGAAACAAAAAATATAAGTGGTAACGGTGCTTATTGTACAGTAAATGAAAATCTTGAACCAATGACAAAGTTAAAAATAATACTTCTTGTTCCGGTAATTAAAAAAGATAAAAAAATTTTGAAAAGAATAAACTGTAAAGGAGTTGTGGTAAGAAAAGAGTATGTAAAAGAAAATGGTAAAAGATTATACAATATTGGAATTTTCTTTTCTGAAATTAAAGAAAAAGATAGAAAACTTCTACTTTCGTATCTTAATACTCTTCGTCCTTCCTAATTTATGCTAAGACTTTCTTTTCCTAAGAAAGTAAAATTTATCTGTGGTTTTATCTATAAAGATGAAAAAATCTATGAGAGAGTAAAAATAATTATGCAGAAAAAATTTGGTACGTTTGATTACGAAAGTGAAATTATTAATTTTAACTTTACCAACTATTATGAGAAAGAAATGGGGAAGAATCTTTTGCGCAGATTTGTTTCTTTTAAGATCTTAAGAAAAATAGAAGAATTTCGTAAAATAAAACTTTACTGTATCCAATTGGAAAGAAAATTTTCTTATCAAGATAAAAGACATATTAATATTGATCCAGGCTATTTAAATGAAGCTAAATTAGTTCTCTTATCTACCAAGGATTTTTATCATCGTATATATTTAGGAAAAGGTATTTTTTGCGAACTTACTTTATATTATGCCAATAAAAATTTTCAAGACTTACCCTGGACATATCCTGATTATCGCACATCTTCCTATAAAAATATTTTCTTGAGAATACGCAATATCTACAGAAACCAGATAAAAAGTGAAAAGTAACACTCCAAAGAAAATAGAAATTATAAAAAAAACTCTTCCTTATTTTAAATCTCATATTACCAGCTGTCGGCTATGTCCTCGCAACTGTAGAGTAAACCGAAAAAAACAAAGAGGTTTCTGTAAAATGGAAGATGAAATAATCATTTATACTGCTCTTTTGCATAAAGGAGAAGAACCAGCATTGGTAGGAAATAGAGGAAGTGGAACAGTTTTTTTCTCTGGTTGCAATTTAAGATGTATTTATTGTCAAAATTATAAATTCTCCCATCTTTTAGAAGGAAAAAATATCACAACAGAAGATTTGGCACGATTATTCCTTCGATTGCAAGAAAGAGGAGCTTTAAACATAAATTTGGTTACTCCTACGCACTTCCTTCCTCAAATATTGGAATCTCTACTTATTGCTTTCAAAAAAGGGCTTAATATACCTATAGTATATAACACCTCAGGATACGAGAAGAAAGAAATAATTCAAAAGCTTGATAAAATAGTAGATATATATCTTGTAGATATGAAATATTACTCTAAGGAGGCCTCTCTCATAGGTTCAAAAACAGCTGATTATCCTTTTTATAACAAAGAGGCTGTTTTAGAAATGTATAGACAGAAGAAAACACTCTTGTGGGAAGGAGAAATTTTAAAAGAAGGTTTAATCATAAGACACCTTATTCTTCCTGGATTAGTTGAAGAAAGTATTAAAATTATTAAATGGATAGAGGAAAATACCCCTCATGCTTTAGTAAGTCTTATGTCTCAGTATAGACCTTATTTTAAGGCAGAAAAGCACCCTTTGTTAGGTCGCACTATTAATTATCAGGAATATAAAGAAGCAAAAAATTACTTAGAAAATACTCATTTGGAAGGATGGATACAAGAGTTTTTGCCCCCGCAGGACCTTGCCGGTCCATACCTTTTACCCTTAGATAAAGTAAAAATATTATAAAATAAGTAAAAATCACAGGATTTATTCAGAGGTTATTAAATTTTTTATCTAAGCATATGAAATTCAACAAGTTATAAAAAATTTTCTCTTTTTAAAAAGTTAACATAAGATATATTATCGGAAGCAATACCTTTCTTTAAATCACTTTTTGCAATTCATCGCTAATTTTTAAGGTTTTTAGCTGAGGAATTTTTTAATTTCCTTATTATCCCTGCTTTTTTTACTTTCTTTTTCCTACTTTTTATTTGGCTATTTTCTTTTCCTATTTAAGAATTGCACTTTTTTTAATCTTTTCCTATTTAAGAATTGCACTTTTTTTAATCTTTAATTTTATAGTCTTAAAGAGCCTTTTCTTGAAATCTCATCTAACTATCCCAAACTACTCTCAGTTTTAAATGTTCCTCACGATCTCTCTCTAAGAATACCCGAATATCTTATCTACAAATTCAAGCTTAGGAATTAGAATGAGAACTTTTTTAAAAACCTTCTTCCTATAAATCCTCAAGCTATTTTTCTCACTAATTCCTCCAACCTAAAACATTTCCTCCATTGCTTTTTTATATTTTTGCGTATAAACGATATAAACGAAAGGGAGGATTACTTATGAGAATAAATAAAATGAGAATAAATAAAAACTAATAAAAAAATAATTTGTGAAATTTTTCACAATTCTTAAAATCATTAAATTTTTAAACTTTCTAACTATCGCATACACTCTTAGAAGGAACAAAGATAAGCTCAGGTTGCCTCTTCCCTTCTAAATTTTCTTCCACATTTAGGACATTCAACTTCATCATCAAAAAATAAACTACAGGGAACTTCCTCTCCACAATAGGGACATATTACAACATCTACCCCCATCGTAAAATCATATTCTAAAAACTCGTCAAATAAATCATCCATCTTGCAGGTTATTAAGTATTTCCAAGAAAATCCTCCCAGAATCGCCTTACTTCTTCTGATAAAAATGGCTTTATTCTTTCAAATGACTGCTTAAATTTAATAAACCCTATCTTCTTAAAAAGAGATTTTATATCCTGAGTTTTTCCATACATTAGAACCTGTTGAACATACATATCTAAGATAGCTGGAGAATCTAAATCTAACTCTGTATTATCCTTTAAAAACCAGAATAATCTTTTTCAACACTTACCTTCATAATAAATGATTACTTTACAATTAAGAATACCCCCTTCTCTTTTTATTATACCATAATTTCTATTCTGGAGATGAAAATATACTCCTCTCCTCCTCAACTTGACACTTTATGTCAGACATGAAATGTCAAGTTTAAAACACACCATAATCCTCAATGATTTGTTTAACAGTAGAGACCATTGCTGGCATAAAGTTTTCTTTAACCTTTTTATCAAAGCGCTTCGCCTCCAAAATATCCATCTCAGCATAACCAGCAGGAATACGTTCCTCAGGTATAATTTTATCCTCCTCTTAGCCTTTTAAATAATTTCATATAATTTTTTGTTCTTGCTATCCCCTCCTCCATTTAGACATTTCCGATAACGTTCGCAGCATAAAAGAAGTTCCGATTTGTCGGGATTTGGAAAAATCTCTAATTTCCCTTTTATCCGCTGTCAGGCGATAGTGCGAGCGAATAATCTTATTTTTGTGATAAATATTTATCTAATATCTGTGCTACCTCCTTGGGCTTTTTAGTTGGAAACGCTATGTCTTCTCCTTTTTTCAGATGTAGTATAATTCTGGATGTCCCTCTTATGGTTGTCCCAAGTAAATCATAGGCAATATATTTTCCTCCTTTAAACTCTCCCCATCGGGTGCTGAAGGCTCCAGTCATTAATGGAGGGGGGATTCCAACACGGAATATCCTTCGATACTTTCCATAGATATTGAGCGGTTAAATATTCGCCACCCAATGAATACTTCGTAAGGTGTAATCTTTATAAAAAGATGGCTGAAACAAATCGCAGTCGCTAAAATTGACAAGCACAAAGAGACAGGCACAATAAAACCAAAACCAACCAGTTTGCCAGTTAAACCCCAATAAAGTGTTGCGGAAAAGAAAATAGCCGCTAAAATACCTGCCAGAAACATCTGTTTTATGAGTATTTTTTCCTTATAAATATTGACGGCTTGCGTTTTCTCCATTTATGTATAATCAACTTGTTTTGATATATTTATTCATAGCAAGCATTTCGCCTAACGTGTGGGTGGGTATCTGAAGTCCAAACGTAGCGAGGATTTGGACGAAGGATAAAGTGCCGAGGCCAGATACCCGCTTGTTAGGCGTTGTGCTCATTCATCATCCTTCCATATAACATAACATCTAAATAACACAGTGTATAACGTATATCACTCGTATATCTCGAATTTAGGTAATATGTGTCAAATATGTATTCCATTAAGGTAAATATTAACGTTCTCGTACTACGTAGTTCTTCTGACGTTAAATGGGTTATTGCTTCCAAAAAATACTTTAAATTATTTTCATCGATATCTTGTTTTGTTATCGTGCCTTCTAGCATTCTTCTCCTAAAATCCATCCTCACTTTTGCTTGCTTTGATCGCGCTGTAAGACTTCCTCTTCTGAAGTTCTTCTCTTTTTTTAGTCTCTCAATTAACTTTTTCTTACTGGGCATAGTAGATTTTAAATTATTAAGCAGCTTTATAGCTTCTTTCTTGGGTATATTAGCTTTTCTTAGAAAAAAATAAATTGGTAAGAAAGCACTTATTTCGTAGGGAAGTTGTTTAATATATTCTATAGGATCGATATTTTCTGGGATTTGTCCTTTTAAAAATACTTTTATTATATCAGGTGTTCTTATTTGAGTTGGATATCTTATTATTCTTGCATCTTTAACATCACCAACTAACCTATAAACGGGCTCACCTTCAGTATCAGAAAATTTTCCTTCTGTCACAAATCTTAATTTAGACACCAACTCTTCATCAATAATTATAGTACCCCCTCTCCCTAAAATCTTTCCACGATTAATATCAACTATTGCAAGTTTACCAACTTCTCTTCTAATTATTTGAGATAATAATTTATAAAGATCATTTAATGGTTTCCCTTTCTCTTGGTCTAACAAACTCTTTAGTTCTGAATACTTTATCCTTTCGCTTCTTCCTCGATATCGATAATATATATCTCCTTCCTTTAAATCATTTCCTCCATTTTTCTTACAGATTATCGGCTTTTCTTCGGCTTCATATACACGAATTACGCCCAAGTTTTTACCGTTTAGCTCAAAAACAAATTTCTCCCAATGAATTTCTGGGGAAAAGAAATCATTAAGAAAACCTGTTATTTTAGCTTCATCGAAATTTTCAAACTTATTGTTTCTCAACCCAACGATTTCATGCGGTCTATCTTTTATCCCAAATATAATCCATCCACCCTTATTGTTTGCAAATGAGGATATAATTTTTCCATATTCATGTTTAGAAGCCCAATTAAATGATTTCTTGAATTCTATAATAGTTGATTCTCTGGTTAGTACCTGACTCCCTTTTGTTTTAATTATATCTTTTAAGTCTTCGGTTATAACCATATTCTACCTCCAGAGCATGACGCCTAACGGTCTGCGGATAAAAGAAGTTGCCGAAGGCAATTTGGACGAAGCGTAGCGAAGCCTTTTATCCGCTGTTAGGCGAAGAAGCTTATTGTTCATTATCATTCCTCCTTCTGAAGCAGCTTTAATATCTCATCAATTTTCTCATTTATTTCATTCACTTCCTTTTGAATAGTTTCTATTCTTTCTTTCTCACTACATTGTGGAGCCCAACTTTCTAACTTAGCAACTACAAAATTCAATTTTTCAGTAGCCGCGCGAAATTCTGATATACCTTCCCTGAAGGTTCTAATTTCCCCTGTAGTTATTGGCATAAAATACCAAGGCGGTGGTGGATAACCTTCTTTTAACCATTTTCTCTGTAAATATTCCCATTTTTCAAAATTTTCCTCAAGAAATTCTCTTAAAACTTCTTTAATTATCTTTTTTAGCTCTTCCTTTTCCATATAACTATCTCCCTTCAAGATACTTTTTCTAAAGATTTTATTGCAGCAGCTACCATTATTCCAGTAAAGACCATACCAATCATGCCTAATAAAATACTTATAACTTTTCCAAGAGATGTATGGGGCGTCAGGTCACCATACCCTATGGTTAATGCGGTAATGAAAGAAAGATATTGAGCGTTCCAGAAATCTATTTTTTCTACAATACTTATAACAGCACCCAATATAACAACAGTAACAAA